>SESD01000071.1_pt1 | contig 56195 bp, 46 predicted proteins | sample 3171411 | NCBI WGS metagenome assembly SESD01 (sample SAMN06051880, study PRJNA518727) | freshwater metagenome | biome: subpolar coniferous forest; feature: holomictic lake; material: water; isolation source: holomictic Lake 442, 16.5 m depth | place: Canada: near Kenora, Ontario | collected...
GAATCCTATTGCTAGATGGGGCTATGGGGACGATGATCCAGAGCTACACACTTAATGAAGCGGATTATCGCGGCACTCGATTTGCTCATTTCCCACACGACCTCAAGGGAAACAATGATCTTCTGACGCTGACTCAACCGCATATTATTCATGAAATTCATACCGGTTACTTGGAAGCGGGTTCGGATATTATCGAGACCAATACCTTCAATTCCACGACCGCCTCGATGTCCGACTATCATATGCAGGATCTGGTATATGAATTAAATTTTGCTGGGGCGAAATTGGCGAAGGAAGCAACCCTGGCAATGGAGGCAAAAACACCGGACAGACCTCGCTTCGTAGCCGGCGTATTAGGGCCAACCACCAAGACCGCCTCAATCTCACCGGACGTGAATGACCCCGGTTTTCGGGGCATCACTTTCGACCAACTGGTTGCCGATTACACCGTCGCCATCAGCGGCCTTCTGGCAGGGGGCGCTGATATCCTGCTGGTGGAAACCATCTTTGATTCTCTCAACGCCAAGGCGGCTCTGTTCGCAATAGATCAATATTTCGAGGATCATGGCATCCGTGTCCCGATCATGATCTCGGTCACCATTACCGATGCCTCCGGACGCACTCTCTCCGGACAAACCCCAGAAGCATTCTGGGATTCAGTCAGTCATGCCAAACCATTATCGGTGGGATTAAACTGCGCACTGGGCGCAGAATTGATGCGTCCTTACATCGAAGAGCTATCCAAGGTTGCCGATGTTTATACCAGCGCGCACCCCAATGCCGGTCTACCTAATCCACTGGCAGAGACTGGCTACGATGAATCGCCTGATTACACTGCCAGCCTGATCAAGGATTTTGCAGTGTCAGGATTCGTCAATATTGTGGGCGGCTGCTGCGGCACAACGCCCGCGCATATCAGAGCCATCGCCACTGCAGTGAACGGCATTGCGCCACGCATTATTCCCAACGTTCCAAAAAAGTTGCGACTATCTGGACTGGAGCCATTGAATATTGATGATGACTCCCTATTCGTGAATGTGGGGGAGCGTACTAACGTTACCGGATCGAAAATTTTTTCCCGTTTAATACTCGGCAATAATTATGCGGAGGCCTTGAGTGTCGCCCGCAGCCAGGTAGAAAGTGGCGCTCAGATCATCGATATCAATATGGATGAGGCGATGCTCGATTCGCAGAAAGCGATGGTAACTTTCCTCAACCTGATTGCGGCTGAACCGGATATCAGCCGCGTACCGGTCATGATCGATTCGAGCAAGTGGTCAGTAATTGAGGCCGGCCTGAAATGCGTACAAGGTAAGGCCGTGATCAACTCCATCAGCATGAAGGAAGGTGAGGAGGAATTCATTAAGCATGCGCGGTTAGCGCGCCGCTACGGGGCAGCCGTGATTGTGATGGCCTTCGATGAATCTGGACAGGCTGATACTCAGGCACGTAAGGTCGATATCTGCACTCGTTGCTACCGCATCTTAGTAGACCAGGTGGGATTCCCTCCGGAAGATATCATTTTTGATCCGAACATTTTCGCAGTTGCCACCGGTATTGAGGAGCACAATAATTACGGCGTCGACTTCATCGAAGCCACTCGCATCATCAAGAAGACCCTGCCACATGCCAAGGTGAGTGGTGGCGTATCTAATGTCTCATTCTCCTTCCGAGGTAACGAACCGATACGAGAGGCGATCCATACGGCCTTCCTGTATCACGCCATCCAGGCTGGTATGACCATGGGCATCGTTAACGCTGGGCAACTGGGTGTTTACTCGGATATCCCACCGGACTTACTAGAAAGGGTTGAGGATGTACTGCTCAATCGCCGCAGTGACGCCACCGAGAGGCTGGTGGAATTCGCCGAGAATTTCAAGGGTCAGAGCAAGGAGAGGGTTGAAGATCTCACTTGGCGCGATGAGCCGGTTCAGCAGCGTTTGACACACGCCCTAGTCAAAGGCATCAATACCTATATCGTTGAAGATACCGAATCAGCACGCTTAGAAATCACTGCCCAAGGCGGGCGCCCAATCCAGGTGATTGAGGGGCCTCTGATGAATGGCATGAATGTAGTTGGTGATTTATTCGGCTCTGGAAAAATGTTTCTGCCACAAGTAGTCAAGTCAGCACGGGTCATGAAACAGGCAGTGGCACATTTACTACCCTTCATCGAAGCAGAAAAGAAACGTTCCGGTGATTCTAGGCCCAAGGGAAAGATCGTCATCGCAACGGTTAAGGGCGACGTACATGACATCGGCAAGAATATCGTCACAGTGGTACTGCAATGCAATAACTATGAAGTGGTGAATATGGGTGTAATGGTCCCGTGTGCGCAAATCTTGGAGATGGCACGACGGGAAGGGGCCGATATCATTGGCCTATCCGGGCTGATTACCCCCTCTCTAGAGGAAATGACGCATGTGGCAAAAGAGATGCAACGTGAAGGCTTCACCATCCCTCTACTGATTGGTGGAGCGACCACCTCACGCGTCCATACCGCAGTGAAGGTCGCACCGCACTACAGCGGTGTGACTGTATGGGTGCCGGATGCAAGCCGCGCCGTAGGGGTATGCAGCAATTTACTATCGGAGGATCTACGCTCAAATTATGTCACGGAGATCCAGACTGAATATGAGAAAGTTCGTACCCAGCACAAGAACAAGAAAGGACAATCTCCGATGCTATCGATTGCGGAAGCGCGTAGAAATGCCCTCAAAATAGATTGGCAGAACTATACCCCTCCCGAACCTAATTTTTTAGGTATCAAATCGCTCCGCAACTACCCACTAGAAAAACTTGTTCCCTATATCGATTGGGGCCCATTCTTTCAGGCTTGGGAATTGTCCGGGCCCTATCCAGCAATCTTGCAAGATGAGGTGGTGGGTGAGGCTGCTCGCAATCTGTTACGCGATGCTCAAGACATGCTAAAGAAAATTATTGAACAGAAATGGCTCTCTGCTAATGCCGTCATCGGCTTATTCCCCGCCAGTTCAGTGAACCATGACGACATCGAAATCTATACCGACAAGTCCCGTAGTAAAGTAGCTATGACATTCCACAATCTGCGGCAGCAGACTCTAAAACCTGGAAACCGTCCTAATCTATGTCTGGCAGATTTTATCGCTCCAAAAGAGTCCGGTATTCATGATGCCATCGGTGCCTTTGCCGTTGCTGCAGGGTTTGGCATAGATGCACGGATCAAGGCGTATGAAGAGACGCATGATGATTACGGTGCCATTATGCTAAAAGCGTTAGCCGACCGTCTGGCGGAAGCCTTCGCCGAGCATATGCACTGGCGGGTACGTCGTGAATTCTGGGGTTATGCTAAAGATGAAGACCTCAATACCCAGCAACTTGTCGCTGAAGAGTATCGGGGCAGGCGCCCCGCACCTGGGTATCCAGCTTGCCCAGATCATACCGAGAAGGGGCCCCTGTTTGAAATGTTAAGGGTTCCTGAGAATGCCGGCATTACGATCACTGAGTCTTACGCGATGCTGCCAACTGCAGCGGTATCTGGATTTTATTTCTCTCACTCTGACGCGGATTACTTCGCCGTTGGAAAGATCGATAAGGATCAGGTGGCGGACTACGCAAAGCGCAAGGGCTGGACACTGGAAGAAGCAGAAATGTGGCTAGCGCCGACACTCGCATATGATCGATAACAAAGAGACTAACTCTTTTCCCGAGTAATTCTTACGACCTCTCGGATCCGCCTGACGCCGCGCATTACCTGTGCAAGGTGAGACCGGTTACTCACTTGCAAGGTGAAATGCATGGCGGTGTAACCCCCCTCACCTTCCACAGATACATTATCGATATTGGAACCTGCCTTAGCAATTTCGGCCGCTACCTTCGCCAGTACACCGCGTTGATTTGCCGCTACCATCTTGATACTGACCTCAAACAACTTGCTGATGTTCTTGTCCCACGTTACATCTAGCCAGTTATCTGGATTACCATGCATTTTCCCAATCACTGAACAGTCCCGTGCATGGATCACTAGCCCCTGATCCTTCTTGATGAAACCGACGATAAGGTCTCCTGGGATGGGTCGGCAACACTTGGCAAACTGCACGGCCATGCCCTCCGTTCCCATGATGGTGATCGCCTCCCCCATCCGGTTTTCCTTAGGTTCAACATTTCCCGGTGATAGCAGGCGCTTAGACAATACAGCCGGTAGATGCTTGCCCAACACCATATCCGCGAACAATTCTTTTTTTGATTTGGCGCCGCTATCGCGGGCTAATTTCTGCCACTGAGAGTCGCTAATGCTTGCCGGGTCAATCTTGAGAGACAACAGCGCCTGACTCAGCAGACGCTCACCCAACTTAGCTAACTCATCGTACTGCACTGTCTTGAGAAAGTGACGGATATGTGACCGTGCCTTGCCGGTAACCACATAAGTGAGCCATGCAGGGTTAGGCTTTGCGTGGGGCGCGGTAATAATTTCAACATAGTCCCCACTCCTGAGTTTGGTACGTAACGGAGCATTCTCGCCATTGATTTTTACCGCCATGCATCGGTCGCCAATATCAGTATGTACTGCATAGGCAAAATCCACCGCGGTCGATTCTTTTGGCAGCGCCAATATCCTACCCTGGGGTGTAAATACGTAAACCTCCCCAGGAAACAAATCCACCTTCAGATGCTCCAGAAATTCCAGGGAGTCGGTCGAATCGCTTAGGGTTTCCAGTAGACCTTGCAACCACTGGTGGGTCTTCGTATGGAGATCATCGAGATTAATGTCATGACTCTTATAGAGCCAGTGCGAGGCAACTCCAGCCTCAGCAATCCTGTGCATTTCGGCAGTCCGGATCTGAATTTCGATGGGGGTTCCATAGGGCCCAAACAAGGTATTGTGCAATGACTGATAGCCATTCGCCTTGGGGATTGCGATGTAATCCTTGAACTTTCCGGGGATGGGTTTGTATAAGCTATGCAGTGCGCCGAGGGCTACATAACAGGCAGGGACGTCCTTGACGATGACACGAAAACCATAAATGTCGAGCACCTCAGAAAATGAGAGGTGCTTCTCCACCATCTTTTTATAAATACTATAAAGCTGTTTCTCGCGTCCACTTATCTTTGCATCTAGCCCCGCATCCTGAAGGCGCTGCCGGATATCGTTAAGAATTTTATCTACAACCTCCCGGCGATTACCCCGTGCCGCTTTACTAGCTTTAGTCAGGACCTGATAACGTGTCGGGAAAATATAGCGAAAACTGAGCTCCTGAAGTTCCTGATAGACACCGTTAAGCCCCAATCGGTGTGCAATGGGCGCATAGATCTCCATAGTTTCACGTGCGATACGACGACGCTTCTGCTGATCCAGCACCTCAAGTGTGCGCATGTTATGCAGTCTGTCTGCTAGCTTAATGAGCACAACACGAACATCCTGCGACATCGCCAGCAACATCTTGCGGAAATTTTCTGCTTGAGCATCTGCTTGAGTTTGGAACTCTATCTTGTCAAGCTTGGAAACACCGTCCACCAGATCCGCCACCGACTTTCCAAATCTTTCACTAATCTCAGCTTTGGAGATGTGGGTATCCTCCATCACATCATGCAACAACGCAGCAGTCAGCGTCTGGATGTCTAGGTGAAGTCTACCGAGTATGCCGGTTACTGCTAACGGGTGAGAGATGTAAGGTTCGCCTGACTTTCTAAACTGCCCTGAATGGGCACTTTGACTGAAGAGGTAGGCATTCTTAAGCTGAGAGATATCTTCCGGTTTAAGATAACCGGATAATTCATTGAACAGAGATTCTGGCCCGGATAGAGCATCTGGAGTATCCGGCAAGCCTCGTGCCTGCATTAGAATTCCTTTATTCGGTTTGATGCGCTCGAAATACTGTCGAGTCAGGAGCTAACAACTATCCACTCCCTAATTGAGACTACCCTCATTTGATAGATCGTCACGGTCTTTCAGAAGATTCTATACAACACTTACCAAAACTAAATATACCGAGAATCAAGGAGCTCTATTCCGACCATACCCTGGGCCAACTCTCGCAAGGCAATAACAGTAGGCTTATCACGGGCTGACTCCACCATAGGAGCACTGCCGATCGAGAGCTGCCTTGCACGTATAGTCGCGACTAATGTCATTTCAAACCGGTTTGGAATCCTTTTCAAGCAATCGTCAACAGTAATCCGTGCCATAGCATTTCTCCAAAAAATAGATTGACAGTAGTAATACGGAAATATTTCTAAAAAACCGGAATCGCAGCGTCAATACCGACACTAGGCAAGATATACATCAGACCTGCTATCTTTTGATATAGCGATCTATCTAAGTTGGGTTATCAGATGATGGTAACGAACAAGTTGCCTCGACATTCTCATCCGTTCGGCCCGGACAATGCAGAAGAAATCACTAAGCGCAGTATCCAACTCTTCGTTGATGATAACATAATCATACTCATTCACATGACTGATCTCTTCACGCGCAGCGGCCACGCGCCTTGCGATTATCTCTGGACTATCCTGCCCACGATTTCGTAAACGCGCCTCCAACATTGCAAGTGACGGAGGCAAGATAAAAACCCCCACCGCATTGGGGAAAGATCGGCGCACCTGTTGCGCTCCCTGGCTATCAATTTCCAATAGAATATCCTGACCCGACGCCGTCGCCTCATTGATCCATTTCTGAGAGGTACCGTAGTAATTTCCATAAACTTCTGCGCTTTCCAGAAACTCACCACGTTCCAACATCTGTTCAAAAACTTCCCGAGTAACAAAATGATAATCGCGCCCATCCATTTCTTCAGCCCTCGGCAATCGTGAGGTATATGAAATGGATAAATTCAGTCCGATATTTGTCCGCAACAGCGCTCTTACTAGGCTAGTCTTCCCTGTACCGGAGGGCGCGCTGATGATAAACAGAGTCCCGGATGTTGCTGTCATATTAAAACCATTTTCATGTATTACCCATTCCAATCATTCCTCATCCAAGATTAGTGGAACCGTAGATTCGTTATGTGACTTTGTTGACTCTTACGCCGCACCGAGTCTCCACATCCTCCGTACTATTAGCACTTTCCTATTCAAGATTTTGCACCTGTTCACGCATCTGTTCAATCAGCACCTTAAGCTCCATGGCAACCTTTGACACCTCTGCATCCGCAGATTTTGAACCGAGTGTATTGGCTTCACGGTTGAGCTCTTGCATCAAAAAATCGAGCCGCTTTCCGACCGGCCCACCCTTCATCAGAATTCGTTCTACTTCATCCATGTGAGTCTGCAGACGTGACAACTCCTCATCTACATCTATTTTCCCGGCGAATAATGCAAGCTCCTGCCGAATTCGATCATCGTCGCAATTCACCATGGCCTCCCGTAACCTCAGCATGAGCTTCTCCTGAAATGCGACCAGTGATAGAGGGATGCGCGGCGCCACTTCAATCGTTAGTTGGCGCATCGTGTTCAAGCGCTCGAGCAGCAAATCCTTCAGTTTCTCCCCTTCACGTGCGCGCGCCGCCACAAAATCATCCATGGCAACGCTCAGTAACTCTAAACAGGGCTCGCGTAAGTCTTCGGCAGGCAACGTATCAACACCAAGCATACCGGGCCAGCGTAAAATATCAGCCACCCCTAAGCTGCGCGTATCAGGCAGGGCTGCCTTGACTGTATTATTCAGTTCCAACAGTCTCTTCATCAGATCGCCATTGAGTCGCTGAAGATCTTCCGCGCCCGCAAGCCTAGAGAAACCAAGACGAAGCTCTACTTTGCCACGGCTCAAGCGGGCTGTCAGAGCCTCTCTCATCACAGATTCTAGAGAACGGAACTCATCCGGTAGACGAAACTGGATGTCTAGATAGCGATTATTAACCGAGCGCAATTCCAAGTTGAGAGTACCGTTTGGCACCTCACGTGTCACCACTGCATAACCAGTCATGCTGTAGATCAGTGCCAACTTATCCACTGATAGACCCTCAATACGTTAAAATAACGAGTATGCAACAATACCTGCTGTACCAGCGTCGATTATGCCACAACGCACGCTGAGAAAAATTCACTAAACTCATATACCTTATAGCCGAGAGATATCACAATCATGCGCCCCAGCAATCGTACGCCCCTTCAGCTCCGCCCCGTTAAGATCACACGCCGCTACACCAAGCACGCCGATGGAGCGGTACTGATCGAGTGTGGCGATACCAAAGTATTATGTACCGCCAGCGTGGACGAGAAGGTACCCCCCTTTCTCCGCGGCAAGGGGCAGGGCTGGCTTACAGCAGAGTACGGCATGCTTCCATGCTCTACCGGTGAACGGATGCAGCGCGAGGCAGCCAAGGGCAAGCAGTCTGGACGCACTATGGAGATTCAACGACTCATTGGGCGAGCGCTGCGGTCAGTAGTCGATCTGGGGAAACTAGGCGAGCGGACCATCCAGATCGATTGCGATGTGATCCAAGCTGACGGCGGCACTCGCACCGCCAGCATTACAGGCGCATACGTCGCACTGCATGACGCAGTCGAAAGACTACTACAACGGAAATTGCTGGAGTCAACACCAATACTCGATCAAGTTGCCGCTGTCTCAGTCGGCATTTATCAAGGGGTTCCGGTGCTCGACTTAGATTATCCGGAAGACTCTTCCTGCGATACCGATATGAATGTGGTCATGACCGGTCATCTCGGTCTGGTGGAAGTGCAAGGAACCGCCGAAGGAGTCACATTTGATCGGCAAGAATTAAACGCCATGCTGGATTTGGCGCAGCAAGGGATTCAACAGCTAATCGCATTTCAAAAAGCGGCACTTGCAGAGAAATAAGCTGATCTACGGAAATGAGAAAGCTCGTTATCGCCAGCAATAATCCTGGCAAGCTTCGTGAGATAGGCCATCTACTAGCACCTCTCGGTCTTGAGGTGCTGCCGCAGTCCGTATTTGATATCTCGGAAGCGGATGAACCGTATTGCACGTTCGTTGAAAATGCATTGGCCAAAGCGCGTCATGCCAGCCGCTGCTCCGGCTTACCTGCGCTGGCAGATGATTCCGGTATTTGCGTGGATGCCCTGAACGGCGAGCCTGGTATACATTCGGCGCGCTACGCGGGGGAGCCAAAGTCAGATGATCGTAATAATCAGAAACTGATCGAAGTACTAACCCATCATTCAGACCATAATGCCCATTATTATTGCGTGATGGTGCTGGTGCGCCATGCCGATGACCCACAACCGATCATCGCCGATGGCTCTTGGCATGGCCAGATCATTCCACAACCATGCGGCAGTGGTGGCTTTGGCTATGACCCCCATTTCTATCTGCCTGAACTAGGCATGACCTCGGCTGAGCTCCCTCTCGAACAAAAGAATAAAATCAGCCATCGCAGCCAGGCCTTGGTTCGGTTAGTTGAAATCATCAAACAGGAAATGATCAAGTAATCGGATATACCGCATGTCGCATTTACGATCCGATTCTTAAGTCCGTTATGACCTCAATCATTTCCCTCTCCTCCATCCTCGGCTCACAGGCCCCGCGCCTGACGGTTCTCCCGCCACTGAGTCTCTATATTCATCTGCCATGGTGCGTTAAAAAGTGTCCCTATTGTGATTTCAATTCACATGAACCCCACAATGGCAATATCCCAGAGGATGACTATGTCGCAGCGCTGATCCGTGACTTAGAAAATGCATTGCCACAGATCTGGGGGCGCAAGATCGTCAGTATATTTTTTGGGGGGGGGACGCCCAGCCTCTTCAGCGCCCGCTCGATTGATACGATCTTAACCGCAGCACGCACCCTACTTCCGATGGAACATCTGCCCGAGATCACGCTCGAAGCTAATCCTGGCACAGTTGAGGCGAAAAAGTTTTCTGACTTTCGTTCTGCAGGGATCAACCGCCTCTCGCTCGGCATCCAAAGTTTCAACTCCCGGCACCTAAAAGCACTAGGCCGCATTCATGACGGCGATGAATCACATCATGCGGTGGAGATCGCCCAAAGAAATTTTGACAACGTGAATCTCGATCTGATGTATGCCCTGCCTGAACAGACGCTGGCGGAATCCCTTGAGGATATCCAGCATGCATGCATGCTGGGTGTGTCACATATTTCCGCCTACCACCTCACGCTGGAGCCCAATACCCTATTCCATCGTTATCCACCATCATTACCTGATGATGATCTGGCGGCAGAGATGCAGATAATGATCGAACAAACCTTAGCGAGCAGGGGGTACACCAATTACGAGACTTCAGCATTCTCTCAACCGGCGCTCGAGTCACGTCATAATCTTAATTACTGGCTGTTCGGTGATTATCTTGGTATCGGTGCAGGCGCCCATAGCAAAATCAGTTTTGCTGACAAAATCGTGCGTCAGATGCGTTATAAACAACCCAAAGAGTATCTTGCCCAGTCGGCATTGGATACACCGCTACAAGATCAACACGAGGTGGGGAGAGATGAGCGCGGCTTCGAGTTTATGATGAATGCGCTACGCCTCACCGCAGGCTTTGTCAGCGAAATGTTCCAGCAGCGGACCGGCCTACCAATCACCGCGATTCAACAACAACTCAATGAAGCCGAGCAGCGTGGATTAATCGTGCGTGATCACCTCCGCGTCACCCCCACGCCTGTGGGACGCCGTTTTCTCAATGATTTGCTGCAGATTTTCCTACCCGATAAGAAGCAGCTATAAACTGGTCAGCCTCAATTCTGGCCCCTATTTCATAGGGTAGGGCAGAGTAAGAATCACTTTTTCTGGAATACCAGATCCCACACCCCATGCCCTAACTTCAATCCTCTCTGCTCGAACTTAGTCAAGGGCCGGTATGCGGGACAAGGCGCATAATCTGTCACCGTATTAATAAGTTGCGGCTCACTACTCAGCACTTGCAGAATCTGCTGAGCATATTCCTCCCAATCCGTAGCTGCGTGCAGATATCCGCCATGCTTTAACCGTTCGCTCAGCAGCGTAATGAATTGAGACTGAATTAGACGTCTCTTATGGTGGCGTGCTTTAGGCCAGGGATCTGGGAAAAAAATGTGCGTTCCGGACAGGCACTCGGGTGGCAGCATGCGCTGCAATACTTCAACCGCATCATGTTGAATGATGCGCAAATTGGTCAGGCCCGTCTCACCGATCTGCTTCAACAAACTTCCAACGCCCGGTGTGTGTACATCAATAGCAAGGTAATCATTCTGCGGATGCATCTTGGCGATGGCGATAGTCGTCTCTCCCATGCCAAAACCGATCTCAAGAAATTTGGGTGAGCTCCTACCAAAAATCTGGTCAAGGTCGATCAGATTACCTACAAATGGAATGCCATACTGTGACAGCAAGATCTCATACGCATGTCGCTGCGCGTTCGACATCCGCCCCTGTCGAAGAACAAAACTGCGGATAGGACGGTGTTCTGGCATGCGGGAGGGGTGATGCTGTGCGGCAGCCTAAAATCAGGCCGCTCGATCTTTGCTACTACTGCTGATGACGCCAGTGACGGGTGAACTCGGGCTCGCACTATAGAGCTTCTTCGTCATCCGACCGGCCAGATAGGCCTCTCGCCCAGCCTCCACCGCTTTTCTCATGGCAGAAGCCATCAGTACCGGCTTTTGAGCGGCAGCAATGGCCGTGTTCATCAGCACTCCATCGCAACCAAGCTCCATGGCAATGGCCGCATCCGAAGCCGTACCCACACCCGCATCCACGATCACCGGTACCTTAGCATTGTCGATGATGATCTGTAGATTCCATGGATTCAGAATACCCATGCCTGAGCCAATCAGCGAGGCCAGCGGCATCACGGCAACGCAGCCGATCTCTTCCAGTTGCCGAGCCAGGATCGGATCATCAGAAGTGTAAACCATCACCTGGAAATCTTCCTTCACCAGGATTTCAGCAGCCTTAAGGGTCTCAACCATGTTCGGGAAGAGTGTCTTCGGATCCCCGAGCACTTCCAACTTCACTAGGCTATGACCATCGAGTAATTCACGCGCAAGCCTTAACGTACGGACCGCATCATCAACTGTATAGCAGCCGGCGGTGTTAGGCAGTAATGTGTATTCAGAAGGGGGCAGTATATCCAACAGGTTAGGCTCACCCGGATTCTGACCGATATTGGTGCGGCGGATTGCTACGGTAATGATTTGTGCCCCACTCGCGTCAATCGATTCACGCGTTTCGGCAAAGTCTTTGTATTTTCCGGTACCGACTAGCAGTCGAGAGGAATAAGTCTTACCGGCGATAATCAGGTTATCCATGGAATCCTAGATTTGTTACTGAGAGAAATCTAACCACCACCCACTGCCACCACGATCTCCAGTCGGTCGCCATCTGCCAGCATCTGCTCTCCAAATTGACTGCGGGGAACAATTTCGCCATTGCGTTCAACCGCAATTCGCTTACCCTGCAAGTTCATATAATCAAGCAACTGCAGGATATTTGACGTGGTATCAAAACGTTGCGGCTGACCGTTAAGTGTCACTTGGATCATTAACGCGTTGGGACTCGTGTTAGTTTTCAGCATCTGTACAATTTAAGTACACAGAATTAAGGATTTTACTTGCGTTACCAGTATTACTCAATGACAGTATTGGAGACAATCGATAATCCGAACATATAAAAAACTAACCTCACCGTCACACATGAAATTAGAAAAATATTTACAAACACTATTATATTTCTTGCTAGCTGGAGTCAATCTGCAAACGATTGAGTAATCCCTCTAACGCAAGTAGAATCGGGACAATTGCGGGTGTAGCTCAATGGCAGAGCAGAAGCTTCCCAAGCTTACGACGAGGGTTCGATTCCCTTCACCCGCTCCATTCCTATTCCGTTCAACACACTACGTGTGAAATTTGCTACTCACCTAATCCGCTGGCAACACCTCCACGGACGTCACCAACTCCCCTGGCAGAACACGCAAGATCCATACGCCATTTGGCTATCCGAGATCATGCTTCAACAGACCCAAGTGGCCACGGTTGTACCTTATTACCTGCGATTCTTGCAACAATTTCCCGACATCAACAGCCTCGCATTAGCACCGCTAGACGCTGTTCTCTCGCTATGGAGCGGTCTCGGTTATTATGCCCGAGGAAGGAATCTGCATCGAGCTGCACAGATGATCGTTGAACAATACAACGGTATATTCCCACGCGACCTTAAGCTCATTCAACAACTCCCAGGCGTTGGCCGCTCCACCGCCTCCGCCATCGCCGTGTTCGCTTATGGTGAGGAGTGTGCGATTCTTGATGGGAACGTCAAACGCGTGTTTACACGCTACTTTGGTATCGATGGCTACCCCGGGGGGAAGGATACTGAGACTCTTCTATGGCGGAAAGCAGAAGAACTGACCCCCAAAAAAAGCAGTGTAGGCCAGATCCAGACTTACACTCAATCGCTGATGGATCTCGGTGCTACCATCTGCACCCGGAGAAAACCCCAGTGCTCAGTCTGTCCACTCCGGGCCGACTGTGTTGCTCTCAGAGAGAATCGTGTCGACAAACTGCCCGCCGCTAGGCCACATAAGCTATCACCGCAGAAAGAAATTGTGATGCTGATGATGCTACAACAAGACGAGATCTTGCTTCAAAAACGCCCCCTCACCGGTATCTGGGGCGGGTTGTGGTGTCCGCCCGAAATGTCCCTCACCGAAGATACGGATGCCTATTGCCTGCAACAGTTCAGTCTTAAGGTACGAGTAATGGCAGAACTGCCACCTTTAGATCATAGCTTTACTCATTTCAAATTGCGTATTTATCCCCGCCCGCTGCGCGTCATTTCACCTATCTCCGTTAACCATAATTATGGATTAATTCGCTTTTCATTTGATGATGCACTGGACGCGGCCATTCCCACACCGGTGCGACGACTCCTGCTGCTGATGGCCAATAAAAAGGAGACTGCTTAGGTTCTCTATCTTGAAACCTCGTTGCCATCTTAGACTAGATTCTTGATTGAGAGTGGATGGCCAACAATATCCCTGTTATCCTCATAAAAATGAAAGACTGGCAAGAATGGAGAAAACTTAAACGCGCTGAATTGATGCGGTACAGGGAATCAATCACAGCAGAAGACCATCGCACTTGGAGTGGTGTTATCACCACTACGCTTGAACAATCCTTCCCGCAGCTACAGAGAAGCATTGTGGGATTTTGTTGGCCCTACCGTGGAGAGTGTGACCCGCGGCCTGCGATGAATTTCCTGCACGCAATGGGAGCAACACTCGCACTACCTGAAATCTCGGGTGATGATGGGTTACTCCAATTTCGGAAATGGTGGCCAGAAGCCCCCATGAGAATGGGGGCTTATGCCATCCCCGTTCCAGACAATACCGAGCTGTTGACAGTCGATGCAATCATCATTCCTCTGGTTGGCTTCGACCAACAGGGGTATCGGCTCGGTTATGGGGGAGGATACTTCGACCGCATGCTGGCAACTGCAGCTCCACGGCCCTTAACTATTGGCATCGCATTTGAGAACTTGAAACTAGACAGCGTACATCCACAGCCACACGATATTGCGATGAATTTTATTGTGACCGAGGCGAGAATCTACCAAGTAACTGATCTTGGACTCGTTGCAATTTCCAGCGACGAATGTGCAGCGGAGCATCCCCTGAAGTAGGCAAGACTACTCTTCACCCCAGCGTGGCATCAGCGTATGAGGGATGCCTAAATGATCGAGGGTGCGGGCCACGATAAAATCTACTACTTCCTGCACTGTCTCTGGATGATGATAAAACCCCGGATTGGCTGGCAGAATGACTGCACCACTGCGTGCAAGCTTCAGCATATTTTCTAAATGGATCACCGAGAATGGTGTCTCGCGCGGCACCAGAATGAGCTTGCGATTCTCTTTCAGCATCACGTCCGCCGCACGCTCGATCAAATTCTGACTCAATCCTGCAGCAATAGCAGCCATCGTCCCCATCGTGCAAGGGCAGACCACCATGGCATCTGCGGGGTTCGATCCGGAGGCCACTGGTGCAAACCATTCCTCGCGTCCGAATACTCGGAGCTGCCCTTCAGTCGCATTGAATCGTTGGCTGAACAACTGCTCCACTTCCTTTGCACGCGACGGCAATGCCAACTTCATTTCCTGCTGTGCAACGATCTGCGCCACTTGAGAGTACAAAAGATAGACGCGGTTCCCGCTTTTCAGCAACATCTCCAGTAAGCGGATGCCATACGGCATTCCCGAAGCACCGGTGTATGCCAGTGTAATAGTCAGCGGTGAATTCATGGTCGCTCTATTGGGTTCGTATTGATACGGCGTCAAGTTAACTATTAATGTAACACTGGCACGATATCCATGCCCTGTTTACATTCATTTCACAGTGTAATCTCCTCAACTGTTCAAATCTCTGTGTCGTACTAACACCTGGTTCTCAGCAATGAAGTACCTGGCCAGACGTTCTACGAAATATACCGACCGGTGGCGCCCACCTGTACAACCAATTGCAATGGTCAGGTAGTTCCGATTATCACGGACAAAGCACGGTAGCCATTTATCAACAAAACCCCGTACATCATCAAACATATTGTTTACGTTACGGTCTGAGGTCAGGAACTCGATCACTTCTGGGTCCCTGCCCGTCAGAGACCGCAAATGATCCTCGTAGTGAGGGTTTGGGAGACAACGCACGTCAAACATCATATCAGCATCTAGTGGTACTCCATTCTTGAAACCGAACGATTGAAAAAGCAGCGTCAATCGTGCACGATCGAGGCCGATAAAATCCTTAATCCATAGGTGTAGCGTGTTGGCACTCAAATCGCTCGTATCGATTCGATGCGCTAGCTCGTGGATATCTTTCAGCATTTCCCGCTCAGACTGGATGCATTCAAGCAGGGTCAGGTGATCGTCATTCAGCGGGTGCCTGCGACGAGTTTCTGAAAAACGCCTTACCAGAACATCGGTTCTGGTCTCTAGAAAGAGCAATCGTACATCCATCTGCTGCTCTCGCAAAGCAGCCAACTGCTGCGGTAACAGGTGAAGAGTCTCTCTACTACGAGCATCAATACTCACCGCTACACGAGCGTGCCCAGATTGCTTTAGATATATCGTGACCTGTTGCAGCAGGTTAGCCGGGAGATTGTCCACGCAGTAATAACCGCAGTCCTCCAACACGGAAAGGGCGATGCTCTTACCTGAACCGGCAAGACCACTGATCGCGATTAGCTGCATCTTTCTGAAGACATGAAATAGTGAGCGAGCACTCACTGCAATTTTTGACACTCCCTACAACTCATTGCTGCAGGGAGTGAGAAGGGTTAATGCTTAATTACAACACCAGCAACTTTGTCATCCACCACCGCAGGCAGTGGCGCGGTCGCGTTGACATCAGGGAGTGCTTCGGGTTTCCGTTCAAGGGCCAGATCAAGTACCTGGTCTATCCACTTAACGGGCTGGATGTCCAACCGGTTCTTGATATTTTCAGGTATCTCGGCAAGATCTTTAACGTTTTCTTCTGGAATTAATACGATCTTGATCCCACCGCGGTGCGCTGCCAGCAATTTCTCTTTGAGCCCACCAATGGCCAATACCTCGCCTCTCAGGGTGATCTCTCCGGTCATTGCTACATTGGCACGCACCGGGATTCCCGTCAGCGCAGAGACGAGTGCCGTGGTCATGGCGACACCGGCTGAAGGTCCATCCTTCGGTGTCGCTCCCTCTGGTACGTGTACGTGTATATCGGTCTTCTCGAAGGTATCGTCCTTGATTCCAAGTCGACCAGCGCGTGCGCGCACGACTGAGCGGGCAGCCTCCACTGATTCCTTCATCACATCACCGAGAGAACCGGTACGCAGGATATTTCCCTTGCCCGGCAGTACTACCGCCTCGATGGTCAGTAACTCACCTCCGACTTCGGTCCAGGCCAAGCCGGTAACCTGTCCAACCTGATTCTTTTCCTCGGCAACTCCATATGTATAACGCCGTACCCCTAAGTATTTTTCTAGGTTACGCGAAGTGATCATGATCTTTTTATGATCCTCCTTAAGCAGCAGCGCCTTCACAACCTTACGACAGATTTTAGAAATTTCTCGCTCCATCGCCCGAACCCCAGCCTCGCGAGTGTAATAACGGGTGATATCACGAAGCGCAGAACTGTTCACCGCCAACTCGTCCTCTTTCAGGCCATGACTCTTCATCTGCTTCGGCAGCAGGTAACGAGTCGCAATGTTGAGCTTCTCATCTTCGGTATAACCTGACAACCGGATCACTTCCATACGGTCCAGCAGCGCTGCCGGTATATTCAACGTATTCGCAGTTGCAACAAACATCACATCGGATAAGTCATACTCAACCTCGATGTAATGATCCACAAATGAGTCATTCTGCTCTGGATCAAGCACTTCTAATAATGCAGAGGACGGATCGCCACGGAAGTCCATTCCCATCTTGTCCACTTCATCCAGTAGGAAGAGTGGGTTCTTAACGCCTACCTTGGTCATATTTTGTAAAATCTTGCCCGGCATCGAACCAATATAAGTGCGGCGGTGACCCCGTATCTCCGCTTCGTCGCGTACCCCTCCCAGAGACATACGAACAAACTTGCGGTTGGTGGCCCGTGCAATGGATTGCCCTAATGAGGTCTTTCCCACACCTGGTGGGCCCACCAGACAGAGTATCGGTGCCTTCAGCTTGTCCACACGTTGCTGCACAGCAAGATACTCAACGATGCGTTCCTTAACCTTATCCAGACCATAATGATCCTTCTCAAGTACTGTCTCGGCGGCATGCAAATCCTTACTGATTTTACTTTTCTTCTTCCACGGCAAAGCAACCAGTGAGTCGATGTAGTTCCGAACCACAGTAGCTTCAGCCGACATGGGTGACATCAAGCGCAGCTTCTTCAGCTCTGCTTCCGCCTTAGTGCGACCCTCTTTGGACATCTGAGCAGACCTGATCTTCTTGTCGATCTCTTCCAGATCAGCCCCATCCTCACCCTCGCCCAACTCCTTCTGGATGGCCTTTACCTGCTCATTCAGATAGTAGTCGCGTTGACTCTTCTCCATTTGACGCTTGACTCTTCCGCGGATGCGTTTTTCCACCTGGAGTATGTCGAGCTCAGTTTCAAGTAACCCCAACAGATGCTCCAAACGTTTCGGCACATCGAATATCTCCAGCACCTCTTGCTTCTGCTCAAGTTTGAGCGGCAGATGTGCCGCAATGGTATCAGCCAGTCGCCCAGCCTCATCAATGCCGCTGAGCGAGGTCAGAATTTCAGGTGGAATTTTCTTATTGAGTTTCACATACTGATCAAACTGCGCCAACATGGCACGACGCATCGCTTCAACCTCATGACCATCAATCTCATCCGGAGGAAGCAACACAGCCTGTCCAGTAAAATGTGTATCAGCATCAATCACATTCAGGATGCGGGCGCGTCGACTACCCTCTACAAGAACCTTGACCGTACCATCCGGCAACTTGAGCATTTGCAATAGATTAGCGATACTGCACACACTGTAAAGATCTTCGGGAGATGGGTCGTCCTTGGCAGCAGATCTCTGAGCCACCAGAAGGATACTCTTGCCGGACTCCATAGCAGTCTCTAACGCTTGGATTGATTTTGGCCGTCCGACAAACAGAGGCATCACCATATGCGGGAATACCACTACATCGCGCAGTGGCAACAATGGCAGCAGAACTTGGTTGGGATTACTAACGGAGCTAGACATGTCGGCTCACCTATAAAAGTCTAATAAAAACATTATTGGGGTGCCATATAAAAATTCAAGCCGATGCGGCCGACGGCATCAATACCGTGGTTAGGAGCTCTTGGCGACCTTGTGCTGATCAGAGTAAATTAGAATTGGCTTGATATCACCACCAACCGAACCATGATCAATCACTACCTTGACGACATTATCCAGTGATGGCAGATCGTACATCGTGTCCAGCAGGGTGCTTTCTAGGATTGAACGTAGCCCACGCGCACCCGTCTTGCGTGCAAGTGCCTTCTTGGCAATGGCCTTGAGTGCCTGCTCACGAAACTCCAGATCAACGCCACCTTCCATACTAAACATTTTTTGGTACTGCTTCGTAAGCGCATTCTTAGGCTCAGTCAGTATCTGAATCAGGGCCGACTCATCCAACTCATTCAGTGTCGCGACCACCGGCAGGCGTCCGACAAATTCTGGAATCAGGCCGTACTTGATAAGATCTTCCGGTTCCACGCCTCGTAGCACCTCCCCGATTCCCTTACGATCATCTCGGCTCTTCACATCTGCACCAAAGCCTATGCCACCCTTCTCGGTCCGAGCGCGTATTAATTTATCGAGGCCATCGAATGCCCCCCCACAAATAAACAGGATATTTGTGGTATCTACCTGTACGAACTCCTGATTAGGGTGCTTACGTCCACCCTGGGGCGGCACCGATGCAACCGTACCCTCAATCAACTTCAAGAGTGCCTGCTGTACTCCCTCGCCAGAAACATCGCGGGTAATCGACGGGTTATCCGACTTGCGTGAGATCTTGTCGATCTCATCGATATAGACGATACCCTGCTGAGCCTTCTCAGCATCATAATCACACTTCTGAAGTAACTTCTGGATGATATTTTCAACATCCTCTCCGACATAGCCCGCTTCGGTCAGGGTGGTTGCATCAGCCATTACAAATGGCACGTTTAGCAAACGTGCCAGCGTTTGTGCCAATAACGTCTTGCCAGAACCGGTTGGGCCGATCAGTAGAATATTACTTTTAGCCAACTCGATGTCGTCAGCATCGCCAGCCTTGTTCAGATTACGCAATCGCTTGTAGTGGTTGTATACAGCGACTGCGAGGATTTTTTTTGCGGGTTCCTGACCAATTACATACTGATCCAGAATCTGGCAGATTTCATGTGGTACCGGCAGGTCTGACTTGGTCAGCTTAACGGCCTCAGCACCCTGTATCTCCTCACGAATGATATCGTTACAAAGTTCAATGCATTCGTCGCAGATGAATACTGACGGCCCAGCAATGAGTTTCTTTACTTCGTGCTGACTCTTGCCACAGAAGGAACAATAAAGAAGTTTCTCGCCACCAATTTTGTCTGACATAATTTTATTCCGCCTTATCCGGGCCAAAGCGCCCGTAATTCGTTAGCAGCCTGTCGAAAATTAAAATTAGTTATATTCTTTGACCCAAACCCTGCTCAGCTCTTCAGACCGGATTTATTTCTCTATTGGCCAAGACCGAATCGACCAAGCCATATTTTACCGACTCCTCCGCGCTAAGAAAATTATCACGGTCCGTATCTTTTCCAATTGTTTCTATCGTTTGACCTGTATGCTTCGCCAAAATTTCATTCAGCCGACTCTTTAGAAATAGAATTTCCCTGGCATGAATCTCGATGTCAGAGGCCTGTCCTTGAAAGCCACCCATGGGCTGATGAATCATGACTCGCGAATTGGGTAGGCAAAAACGTTTGCCATTTGCTCCTGCTGCCAATAAAAGGGAGCCCATACTCGCAGCCTGACCGATACATAGCGTACTAACATCGGGCTTAATATATTGCATGGTATCGTAAATCGCCATCCCGGCTGACACTACCCCACCGGGGGAATTGATATAAAGATGGATATCCTTATCGGAATTTTCCGATTCTAAGAATAGCAACTGCGCCACAATCAGATTAGCAGAAGTCTCGGTAACCGCTCCCACTAGAAAGATCACCCTCTCTTTCAACAAGCGGGAATAGATATCGTAAGCGCGCTCGCCCCGTCCGCTGGTTTCGATCACCATTGGAATCAGACCCAAGTTCTTTGGCTCTTGGTTACGTTGCTCCCAATCAAGCTGTTGTATCATATTAAGATTTTCCCATCAGTTCGTCAAAAGTTACTGGCTTGTCTACCGACGCAACTTTTTCTAGCACCCATGCCACCACATTGTCTTCTAGAACTGCTGATTCAATTTCACTAAGCCTTTCCGGTGAGGAGTAATGCCAATTGACGACCTCACCCGGATTCTCATAACTCTGAGCTAAATCCTCCACCACCCCACGCACCTGTTCAGGATCGGCCTGCAACTTTTGAACCTTTACCAATTCTGCTAGTATCAATCCCAGGTTCACTCGGCGTTGCGCCTGCTCTTGGAATAGCTCAGAGGGCAAGGAAATATCCGTAGTCTTCATGCCCCGAGCCTCTAGGTCCCTACGTGCATCCTGCATCAACCGGGCCCTCTCCTGCTCTACCAGGACCTTAGGCGCATCAATCTTAGTGGTATCAAGCAGTGCTTGCATCACCTGTGATTTAATTCTCGCCTTTTTCCGTTTGGTGATCTCCCTCTCAAGATTGATCTGGATCTCTCCGCGCATTTTTTCGACATCACCGTCGGCAACACCCAACGATTTAGCAAATTCGGCATTTACTTCTGGCAGTTCAGGTGCTTCTACTGAGTTAAGCTTCACCACAAAAGTCGCAATCTTTCCTGCCACATCCTTGCCATGATAGTCCGCCGGGAAGGTTACCTCAAATGTTTTGCTCTGATCCGCGACCATACCAATCAACGGCCCCTCAAAATCTTTAAGCAGCCGACCCTCACCCAACACTAAGGAAAAGCCCTCGGCTTTACCCCCGGCGAATTCCACACCATCAATCGTCCCACTATAATCGATACTGACTCGATCACCTTCGTTTGCTTGGCGCTCTACCGACTGATACTTAACCCTCTGCTTACGCACCACCTCCAGAGTCTTGTCAATATCGGCGGGAATAACATTAACTACGGGCTGCTCGATACTGACCCCACTCAAGTCTCCCAATACCACATCAGGATAGACCTCAAAGGTTGCGCTGAATTCAAATTCGGAGGTGTTTCCTGTTGTCGTTTTCGGCTCGAAATGAGGGGATCCTACCAGCCGTAGTTTCTGCTCTCGCACGGCCTCGCTAAAGCTTTTCTGTAACACATCGCCAAGTACCTCCTGACGTACCTGCGGGCCATACTGCTGCTGGACAATATGTAACGGTACCCTGCCAGGACGAAAGCCCGGCACTTTCGCCGTGCGCGCAAGACGTTTCAGGCGACTTTCCATCTCCGTCTCGATTGCTTCATGAGGAACTGAAACACTCAGACGGCGCTCCAGTCCACCTATGTTTTCTACATTCGATTGCATTATATTTCCCAGCTGATTGATTACTCATACAACGTCACAACGACCAGAGAAGAGCGCGGCAGTTTATTGCGCGCAATACCGCTTTACAAGCTGCAGCTCCCTGGTGCGAAAGGGGGGACTCGAACCCCCACACCTTTCGGCGCCAGAACCTAAATCTGGTGCGTCTACCAATTCCGCCACTTTCGCGCGACATCGATTAATTATACCTTCTTATCCCCTTCATCGCAGCCTTACCCGGTAGAGCCCTAACAGAAGAAGGTCTCGCCACTAACCCCTTTGCTATCTGGCCCTATGAGATACAGGTAAGGCGTCATCAGATCATGCGGCTGGGGCAGATTATGCTTAGCCTCTCCGGGGTGGGTCTTGCTACGTTGGGGGGTGTGTGCCGGCCCTGGAATTAAGGTATTGATACGCAGATTCGGTAGTATTTCCCACTCCTGCGCCTGAATTTTTACCAGCGCCTCCACCCCCGCCTTAGCTACTGCAAAACCACCCCAATACGCAGCCGGGGCATGTCCATGAGCATCCGAGGTCATGACAACACTAGCATCAGCAGCCATTTTCAATAGCGGTAAACATGCTCTCGTCAGCGAGAAAGGTGCAGCTAGGTTGACTCGCAGCATGGTCAGCCATTGTTCAAGCGTCTGATTCGCCAGTGGGGCCAAACCAAAAACCAGTGCTGCATTGTGTAGTATCCCATCCAGTCTCCCTAATTGCAGTTTGATGGACTGAGCCAGTTCGGCAAAATCTTGGTCCGTGGCCTTCTCAAGGTCAAGCGGGAAAATCGCGGCCTGCGCCCCTCCTAAAGCCTCGATCTCATCATAGACGCTTTCTAACTTTTCGACCTTTCGTCCATGCAAGATAACAGTGGCGCCATGAGCCGCATAGGCCAGGGCTGCGGCACGGCCCATACCCTGACCTGCACCCGTGATCAGAATGACGCGGTCCTTGAGCAGATCTTTTGGTGCTTGGTATTTTGTCAAGTTACTCATCGTCATGGAGTCCGCCACAGTGAGGGGAAATTTTTAACTGGGGGGGACCCTGAGGCTATCCCTTGATCCAGGTCTTCCATGCCAGCCACAACTTACGAACCGGTGTAAGACTGATGCGATGCTGCATGACATGGCATCCGTCTTTCTTGATCTCCTGTAGCAGGGTACGGTAGATCGACGCCATGATGATGCCAGAGAGTTGACTCTTGCGGTCTTCATCTGACAGTGCCGCAAATGCACTCTCATAGTAGCTCTCCGCACGTTCAATCTGAAACTCCATCAAACGCTTGAAATTGTCACTCTCACGAGACTGTAGTATGTCCTTCTCAGACACACCGAAACGAACAAGATCATCCTGAGGCAGATAAATGCGATCGCGCCGCGCATCCTCGCCCACATCGCGGATGATATTGGTGAGCTGGAAAGCAAGACCTAAATCTTCCGCATACTTCAGGGTCGTGGCATTACGATAGCCAAAAATCTCAACCGAGCACAGGCCCACCACACTCGCCACATGATAGCAGTAACGACGTAGGGTATTGAAATCAGCATAACGGTTATAGTTCAGGTCCATTTCCATCCCGTCGATGATTTCATTCAACCGTTCAGCAGTGAGATTAAATGATGGGGCCACGCCCGCCAGTGCCTTTGTTACTGGGTGACTGGGATTAACACCCTGCTCTTTACTGAAAATAGAACCGACCTCTTGCCGCCACCATGCAAGCTTTGCGGTCGCCACAGTCGGATCGGTGCACTCGTCTACAACATCATCTACTTCTCTGCAAAATGCATAGAGTGCAGTAATGGCACGACGTTTCTCGAGCGGGAGATAGAGGAAGCTGTAATAGAAACTGGATCCGCTCTGAACAGCTTTCTGCTGGCAATACTGGTCAGGGGTCATATGCAATTATTCTGGAGAAAGGACTGTCTTTAAACGACTGGGGAAACTGCAAGATCTTCGAGAGATTCTGTAATGACGGACACTCATCTACTCACCCACCAATGAGTCTCCAAACGGCAAACAATTTACAGGAATTTACGCATGGTGTGTAAATGAATTCTAAATTCTTCGACCTACTCGTCCCAAAAAGAACCCCGCCGAGGCGGGGTTCTTTTTGCATACCTAGCCTAAGCCAAGTGGCATGCTTTACATGTCCATCCCGCCCATGCCACCCATACCACCACCGCCCATACCACCAGCTCCGCCGCCAGAATCTTCCTTAGGAAGTTCTGCCACCATCGCATCAGTGGTCAGCATTAAGCTTGCGACCGAAGCCGCATTTTGTAGAGCGTAACGCGTGACCTTGGTCGGATCCAGTACACCCATCTCCACCATGTCTCCGTATTCACCGGTAGCAGCGTTGTAACCAAAGTTACCCTTGCCTTCGACCACCTTATTGATCACGACTGAGGGCTCATCTCCACAGTTGGTCACAATCTGGCGAAGTGGTTCTTCGAGAGCACGCAGAACAATCTTGATCCCGGAATCTTGATCATGATTATCACCCTTGATTTTAGCCACCGCAGTACGCGCACGCAGTAAAGCAACGCCACCGCCTGCGACTATGCCTTCTTCTACCGCGGCACGGGTTGCATGCAAGGCATCTTCCACACGCGCCTTCTTCTCCTTCATTTCGACTTCAGTAGCGGCACCGACCTTAATCAGCGCAACCCCACCGGCAAGCTTCGCTACGCGCTCTTGCAGCTTTTCCTTGTCGTAGTCGCTGGTGGCTGCTTCAATCTGAGAACGTATCTGCTTGACCCGGTCCTTAATGGTCTTGGCATCGCCCGCACCATCAATGACGGTGGTCTCTTCCTTGCCCACTTCGATGCGCTTGGCCTGCCCCAGATCCTTAAGTGTTATCTTCTCCAAAGTCAGACCGACCTCTTCAGCGATCACGGTACCACCGGTCAGAATGGCGATATCTTCTAGCATGGCCTTACGGCGATCACCGAAGCCCGGCGCCTTGACTGCGCAGGTCTTAAGAATGCCGCGGATATTATTTACAACCAGAGTAGCCAGCGCTTCGCCATCGACATCCTCAGCAATGATCAATAGCGGCTTTCCAGCCTTGGCCACTTGCTCCAGTACCGGCAGTAATTCACGGATATTGGAAATTTTCTTGTCGTGCAACAAGATAAAAGGACTATCCAGTAATGCGATCTGTCTATCTGGATTGTTGATGAAGTAGGGGGAGAGGTAACCTCGATCAAACTGCATCCCCTCGACCAATTCCAGTTCGTTTTCCAATCCGGAACCATCTTCAACTGTAATGACGCCTTCCTTACCAACCTTCTCCATGGCATCTGCAATGATCTTGCCAATTTCAGGGTCCGAGTTGGCGGAAATGCTACCCACCTGTGCAATCTCTTTGCCCGTTGTGCAGGGCTTGGAGAGTCTTTTCAACTCTGCAACCGTTGCAGTCACAGCCTTATCGATACCACGCTTCAGATCCATCGGGTTCATCCCGGCAGCGACAAACTTCATCCCCTCCTTAATGATGGATTGTGCGAGTACGGTCGCGGTGGTAGTACCATCACCGGCCACATCAGAAGTCTTGCTCGCGACTTCCTTCAGCATCTGCGCACCCATATTCTCAAACCTATCTTTCAGTTCGATCTCTTTTGCTACTGAGACACCATCCTTTGTTATGGTAGGTGCACCGTAAGAGCGCTCCAAGACTACGTTCCGTCCCTTAGGTCCCAAGGTGACTTTGACTGCGTCGGCCAGAATATTAACCCCGGCCACCATCTTGTGACGGGCTGAATCACCGAATTTCACGTCTTTTGCTGCCATGTTATTTCTCCTAAATTCTAGAAATGTTATTTATGGTGGTCACTGACAGGACTAGCCCTCAACCACACCCATGATGTCTTCTTCACGCATCACCAGGAGCTCTACCCCATCGACCTTAACCGTCTGACCAGAGTATTTCCCGAACAGCACTTTGTCGCCGACCTTGACATCCAGTGCACGAATCTTGCCGTCGTCGCCAACTTTGCCTTTACCCACGGCAATAATTTCTCCTTGATCGGGTTTCTCCGCAGCACTGTCTGGGATGACAATACCGGATGCAGTCTTGCGTTCTTCTTCCAGCCGCTTGACAATAACGCGGTCATGTAACGGACGAATTTTCATATTCCTCTCCTATTTAAAATTAACATCATGAAAACTCTCAGAAAACCAATATGCAGTATGTAGACCCTCTGAGAGACTGTTGCAAAAACATATTTAGCACTCATCACCTACGAGTGCTAATAATAGTGCTTAACCCCGGGAATTTCAAGTAGATGAGCAACAAAAACTTATTAGAACGCAGCCTAAATTCGGTCTGGCACCCCTGCACTCAAATGAAACAGCATGAGATGCTGCCACTCGTTCCCATCTCCCGAGGGGAGGGGATCTGGCTATATGATTTTGATGGTGGTCGCTATCTAGATGCCATCAGCTCATGGTGGGTCAACTTATTTGGTCACTCCAATCCACGCATTAATGCTGCCATCCGGGATCAACTGGATAAGCTAGAACATGTCATGCTGGCAGGATTCACGCACGAACCGGTGGTGCAGCTATCTGAACGGCTGATTCAGATCGTACCGGGTGAGCTTGGTCATTGTTTCTACGGTAGCGATGGTGCATCTGCTACAGAGATTGCACTAAAAATGAGCTTCCATTACTGGCACAATACAGGCCACCCGGGGAAGACCCGCTTCATCAGTCTTCAGAATGGGTACCACGGAGAAACTCTGGGCGCATTAGCGGTCACCGATGTGGCCCTATTCAGGGAGACCTACTCACCGCTGCTGCGTCATAGTAACCATGTCCGCACCCCCGACTGGCGGTATGCGGACAAAGGAGAATCCCCTAAAGTTTACGCGCTGCGCGCTGCTGCCGAACTTGAAGACTTCTTAGCGAAACACCATACTGAGACGGCAGCACTGATTCTCGAGCCCTTAATTCAGGGAGCGGCCGGCATGGGAATGTATCACTCCGATTACCTCAAGCATGCACGTGAGATCTGTGACCGGTACCAGGTACACCTGATCGCCGATGAAATTGCAGTCGGTTTCGGCAGAACTGGAACCCTCTTTGCCTGTGAGCAGGCCGATATTACACCAGATTTTTTATGCCTCGCAAAAGGTCTGAGCGGCGGTTATTTGCCTCTATCCGTGGTGATGACCACTGACAGTGTTTACCAAGCCTTCTATCATGATGAGACCGCTCGCGCCTTTCTGCATTCGCATACCCATTCCGGTAATGCCCTCGCCTGTCGGGCTGCGCTCGCTACGCTGGATATTTTCGAACAGGATGGAGTCATCGCTGCAAATCTCAACAAGGCACGGTATCTCAACCGAGTGTCACAACCGATCACATCTCATCCCAAGGTAAAGAACTTCCGTAACTGCGGCATGATCTGGGCATTTGAAGTAGAAACAAGCGATCCCGCATTTTCAGGAAAATTTTTTCAGGCGGCGCTCAAGCAAGGATTACTGCTGCGGCCACTGGAGAATACCGTCTACTTCATGCCTCCTTATGTGATCAATGAGCAGGAGATGGACTTGTTAGTAACAGGAACTTTACGAGCACTAGACTCATGCTGATCATCCACTGCATTGGCGCCTACTCATGAGACTCACCTTTCTAGGTGCCGCCGGTGAAGTCACGGGCTCAAGCTATCTGGTCGAGGCCGACGGTATGAACTTCTTAGTCGACTGCGGCATGTTTCAGGGTGGACGCGAAGCCGATCACAAGAACCACGCATCCTTTGGATTCAACCCCGAAAAGCTAGATTTTGTTCTGCTCACCCATGCCCATATCGATCATTCTGGGTTGCTACCCAGGTTGGGAGCACTGGGCTTTAGAGGTCCCGTCTATACCACCTCCGCAACCGCCGACCTGCTCCAAGTGATGCTGAAGGATAGTGCTCATATTCAAGAAAAAGAAGCAGAATGGCAGAACAAGATGGACTATCGCGATCAACGCAAACCTCATCACGAAATCGCGCCGCTTTATACCGTCATTCAGGCTGAGGCTTTTCTCCGACAGATAAAGGGCGTCGATTATGATGTAGAGGTCACCCCCCACCCATCAGTGCGCTGCATTTTCCGCGATGCCGGCCACATCTTGGGATCGGCCATCATCGAGGTGTGGGTAGGAACCAATGAAGGTCACAAGAAACTGGTGTTCTCCGGCGATCTGGGACAGCCTGGCCATCCTATCGTGCACGACCCCACCCCAATTCAGCAGGCCGATGTGCTGCTGGTAGAGTCAACCTATGGCAACCGCTTGCATCGGAACATGAAGGACACGTTAGATGAACTGGTGCATGTCGTTAACGATACCTTGCAGCGAAAAGGCGGGAATGTAATCGTCCCTTCTTTCGCCGTAGGACGCACTCAGGATCTTCTGTTTCTGCTGATAGATCTCTACCGACAGGGCAAGCTCGGAGAGATGGATATTTATGTGGACTCGCCCATGGCTCTGGCCGCAACCGACATCACTCTGAAACATATGAAACTGCTCGACAAGGAGGCTATTAACACGATGCAGTGGTTAACCCAGAGCGCGGGAAAGCCTCGCATTCACTTTGTGCAAGATGTTGAAGAGTCTATGCGGCTCAATAATGTGCAGCATGGTGCGATCATCATCTCCGCCAGCGGTATGTGTGATGCTGGCCGCATCAAGTATCATCTTAAATACAATCTGGGCAGACCTGAGTGCAGCATTCTCATTACCGGATTCCAGGCCGAAGGGACATTAGGACGAAGGCTAGTCGACCGGGTCAACCACGTGAAAATTTTTGGTCAGGATATACCCGTACGGGCCGATATATACACCATCGGGGGCCTCTCCGCTCATGCTGATCAGGCAGGCTTAATGAACTGGCTGGGACATTTCAGTACCGCTCCCGATCAAACCTTTGTGGTCCATGGCGAGTCGAGTAATGCTGCCACCTTGGCTGAAGTGATCCAGCAGAAATTACATTGGCAGGTGCGCGTTCCTGCGCAACTGACATCGGTTACATTCTGAATATGATCAGGCCCACCCTAGCTTTAGCCTTCTACTTCTTCGTGTTTTCTGCTGCACCGATATCTGCTACTGCACAAAGCCTGCCGGCCCCCATCATCCAGATACTCAAACAGTCAGGTATCCCCGAATCTGCCACCGCTATCTATGTGCATGAGATCGGCGCAGCTCAACCGGTGATTGCTATCAATGCCAATACGGCGATGAATCCGGCATCTGCGATGAAACTTGTTACCACGTTCGCCGGACTCGAACTACTGGGGCCGGCGTATACCTGGAAGACCGAGTTATATGCGAACGGGATCATAGAGGGTGACACCTTACGCGGCGATCTGGTGATTAAGGGATACGGTGATCCGAGACTCAACCTTGAGAATTTCTGGTTGCTGACTCGCCGCCTACGTCAGACTGGGCTTCGGGAAATCACGGGTGATCTGGTACTGGATAGCAGCCACTTCGACGCCCCCGGAGGTGATCCGGGAGCTTTCGATGGCAAGCCCCATCGAGCATACAATGTTCCCCCCGAGGCGTTACTGGTGAATCATCGCATACTTGCGCTAAGACTAATCCCACAACCAGGAAGCAAGACCGTCCGAGTGGTGGTTGATCCAATTCCAGAATCACTTGATCTGAATAATCACCTTAAACTCAGCAGCAGCAAGTGTAACGATTGGCGTGATCTATTCAGCACAGATATCAAGGACAATGGCCGCATCACGATTACCCTTAATGGCAACTATCCAACAGATTGCGGTGAGAAGACGCTGTATCTGAGCCTGCACGATAGCCCACTCTATACCTTTAGCCTTTTTAAACAGTTATGGATGCAACAAGGTGGGGTTCTACGGGGAAAGGTTCGAAGCGATAGCGTATCGGAAAAAATAACACCACTGGAAACTCATCACTCCCCCCCACTTGCTGAAATCGTTCGAGACATTAATAAGTTCAGCAACAATGTCACTGCGAGGCAGTTATACCTCGCCTTGGGGGTAGCGAGTGGCGAGGGACCGGCCACCCTTAGCAAATCCAACGCCGCCATCAAGCAGTGGCTCACTTCAAGACAATTGGATTTTCCAGAATTGGTCATCGAAAATGGCTCTGGGCTGTCACGCAATGAGCGCATCAGCGCAAGTCATCTAGGCGAGCTTCTTCTCACTGCCTTCCAAAGCCCGATCATGCCGGAGTTCGTCTCGTCGCTACCGATTGCAGCTGTGGATGGCACTATGAAAAAACGCACCAACGGAACATCCGTTGCAGGGCAGGCACATATTAAGACGGGTTTACTGGATAACGTGAAATCAATGGCAGGTTACGTGCTCGATAAATCTGGCCGGCGCGTGGTCGTGGTCTTCTTCGTTAATCATCCCAGCTCTGCTAGCGCGCAGTTGGCAATGGATGCCCTGCTGCACTGGATCTATATACGGCCCTCTCACAAGTAAGCAGTCTCTTTAGAATCCCTGCTATCCAACCTTGCTGTCGAGTCCACTCTCTGCGATTTCGGCCGCACGTAATAGCGCTTTGGCTTTATTCTGGGTCTCGATCCACTCGCTCTGTGGGATAGAGTCGGCAACGATGCCTGCACCAGCCTGCACGTGCAACATACCATCCTTGATCACCCCGGTACGGATGGCGATAGCGAGATCCATGTCACCATTAAATCCCAGATAGCCCACCGCACCGGCGTAGATACCTCTCTTAGAAACCTCTAGCTCGTCGATGATCTGCATCGCGCGTACCTTGGGTGCACCGCTCACAGTCCCCGCCGGAAAAGTAGCTCGCAGCACGTCCATCGCTTTCAGACCTGACTTGAGCTTGGCATCCACATTAGAAACAATATGCATGACATGTGAGTAATTCTCGATCTTCATATTCTCAGTCACTTTTACCGTACCGGTCTGTGCAACTCGTCCGATATCGTTTCGCCCCAGATCCATCAGCATCACGTGCTCTGCCCGTTCCTTCGGGTCGGCCAACAGATCGGCTGCAAGTGCCGTATCCTCCTGTAAACTTTTGCCGCGCGGGCGGGTACCTGCAATGGGTCTTACTGTAACGGTATCGCCCTCCAGTCGTACTAGAATCTCTGGTGAAGCACCGACTACATGAAACTCACCAAAGTGATAGTAAAACATGTAAGGGGATGGATTGAGGCTGCGCAGAGCACGGTACAGTGCCAGAGGTGATGCTGCATAAGGCTTAGTGGTTCGCTGCGACAGCACTACCTGCATGATATCGCCATCGAAGATATAGCGCTTGGCACGTCCCACCGCCGAGATGAAATCTGCCTCGCTAAACTCAGACACGGCCTCGCTAATTTTGGATGGTTCTGCCAGCGGAATCTGCAGAGGTCTGCGTAACAACCCAAGCAATTCTTTCATCCGCGTCTGCACCTTCTGGTAAGAATTTACCTCTGCTGGATCAGCATAAACGATGAGATAAAGCTTACCCGACAGATTGTCTACTACCGCCAACTCCTCAGATAAAAGCAATAAAATATCAGGAGTATTCAGTGTATCTGGTCGTGCTTGGCCGGCGAGCCTGTGTTCGATGTAACGTACTGCATCATAAGCGAAATAACCCGCCAAACCACCACAGAAACGTGGCAGACCCGGTGAGATTGCTGCCTTAAAGTTCGCTAGATAGGACTCAACGAATGCCAACGGATCATCCGTTTTGATTACTTGTGTCTCCTGACCGTTGATGACCCTGAGTTCGTCGCCACGCGCCTCAATGCGAATCGTGGCGGGCAGTCCGATGAAGGAGTAGCGACCAAAACGCTCACCACCTTGCACCGACTCCAGTAGATATGAATAGGGCTGGTTGGCGAGCTTGAGATAGACTGACAGAGGTGTGTCGAGATCAGCTAGCGTCTCCAATACCATTGGAATCCGGTTATAGCCTTGACCTGCGAGATCATTGAACTCTGATTCGGTCATAGGATTTTGCGGATCAACCCACTCGCCTCATCAATGGATGCGACGATGGCATCACAATCGAGTTCACGCACATCCCGACCTTCGTTATAGCCATAGGGCACACAGAAGATATGGCATCCCGCCGCACGTGCAGCCTCGGTGTCATTGAGCGAATCCCCGATCAGTAGCATCTCATGCGGCATGATGCCGAAATGCTCACAAGCATGCAGCAATGGCAGTGGATCAGGTTTCCTTCTTGGCAGACTATCGCCGGATAGGACTATCTCAAAGTAATCTAGCAGACCAGTACCGCTCAATAGTGGCAGAGTAAAGGCCTCGGCCTTATTGGTGATACAGGCCATGCGCAATCCCTTCTGCTGAAGAACATTTAGCCCACTGACAACTCCCGGGTAGGGGGATGTGTTGACGCAAAGGGTACTGGCATATTCGCGTTCGTATATCGGCATCGCCTTAGCAAACAAGGCAGTATCGGGTTCATCGTCAAGACTACCTGTCAGTGAACGCTTTACTAGCTTCTGGATACCCTTACCGATATAGGAGCGGATGATCTCAATCGGCAGCTCCTCCCTTCCCAATTCCCGTAGCATGCTATTCGCAGCAGCGGCAAGATCACCAGCCGTGTCGAGCAGGGTGCCGTCCAGATCGATCATCACCGCCTTGACCGGCAGCAACGCTCCCGTTCGCGCTGCTGAATCGGCAGCGTTCTGGGAAATTTTATCCATTCTTGCGGCTAAACCTTTGCTAATTCTGCGCGCAGTGCGCCCACGACCGTGTCATAACGATGCGGGTCGCTGTCCTTACCGGCACTGTAAATAGCCGAACCAGCAACAAAGGTATCAGCACCTGCTCGGGCAATCTCAGCGATGTTGTCTATCTTCACACCTCCATCGACTTCCAGCAGGATATCTCGACCACAAGCATCAATCCGAGCCCGTACCGCCCTCAGCTTGTTCAATGCTTCTGGAATGAATTTCTGTCCGCCAAAACCGGGATTGACCGACATGATCAGGATCAGATCAATCTTGTCCAAAACATGATCAAGATAGTGTAGAGGTGTTGCCGGATTAAACACCAGACCGGCCTTGCACCCTTGCTCCTTGATCAATCCGATGGTGCGGTCAATATGCCTGGACGCCTCGGGGTGGAAAGAAATGATATTGGCTCCGGCCTTTGCGAAGTCAGGAACAATCCGGTCAACTGGCTCTACCATCAGGTGCACGTCGATGATGGCCTTAGTCAGGGGACGGATCGCCTCACACACCAGCGGGCCGATCGTTAGATTTGGGACGTAATGATTATCCATCACGTCAAAATGAATGATATCCGCACCGGAATCGACAACAGCAGTTATCTCCTCACCCAGCTTGGCAAAATTCGCGGAAAGAATACTCGGAGCAATACGATAATTGGCCATGAAAAACCACCCTATAATAAAAGTATTATTTTACCGTGAAATGGCTTTCACGAACCACTGGCTTCATCTCACAAACAGAATATTTTTTAAGCGCTCCTTGCCCTGATTCGAAAAATAGTGTGCAATGCGGGTATGGTTGATAATAAGAAATATGAACTCAATGTGACGGTTAACACCACCTATCTTCCGGAACAATCGGATGAAGTCTCTGACCGTTACGTATTCGCCTACACTATCACCATCGCTAACACCGGGTCAGTCGCGGCACAGCTTATCAGTCGCCACTGGATCATCGCGGATGGTGGTGGCAGTGTTCAGGAAGTACGCGGACTCGGCGTAGTTGGGGAGCAGCCGCTATTGAAGCCTGGTGACAGTTTTGAATACACCAGCGGCACTGCAATCTCGACCCCAATGGGTTCAATGAAAGGTAGTTATCAGATGGTGGCTGAAGATGGGCTCTACTTCGATGCAGCCATTCCAGAATTCATTCTAAGCGTACCTCGGATATTGCACTGAAAAAACCGTACGTATTTTTTCAGCCTCTCCAATTAACCGTACTTCTTTCTGCCAAAGCGTCGACGTCGATGGGCCTGTCTTGCCTCGGCCTCGCTCAATGGTCCCGGCTTCTTGCCAGCATAGGGATTACTACTCGACCTGAACTCAACACGCAGCGGCGTGCCCTCGAGATGATAAACCGATCGAAAAGTATTTTCGAGGTAGCGGCGATAGGTCTCAGCAACATGATCAAGGCCGCTTCCGTGGATTACGATCAGCGGTGGATTAGAGCCCCCTTGATGGGCATAACGCAATTTAGGGCGGGATACCCCGGTATGTGCCGGCGCTTGCTTTTCTACCGCTGCCAGTAGCGTACGCGTGAGTTTAGGGGTAGGCAGCTTCGCCATCGCAGCTGCATACGCTGTATCGACTGACGGTAACAATCCCTTCATACCACTACCCTGTAATGCAGAGATATACTGCGGCTTAGAAAAACTCAGGAGAAAAGCAAGTTTTCGAGTAATCTCACGCTTAATGTTATCTCGTTGATACTCGTCCAGCCCGTCCCACTTATTCACCACCAAGACCAGCGCACGCCCCGCCTCTAGAATAAATCCAGCGATATGTGCATCCTGGTCAGAGATTTCGTTGCTCGCGTCTAGCACTAGCACAACCACATTAGCATCTTCCACTGCCTGCAACGTCTTCACCACCGAGAATTTCTCAATGACCTCCTGCACTTTTCCGCGACGTCTCAGACCGGCTGTATCGATCAGAGTATACTGCCGGCCGTTACTCTCAAAATCGATATAAATACTATCTCGAGTTGTACCCGGCTGATCAAAGGCTATCACGCGCTCCTCTCCGAGCAGTGTATTCACCAGCGTCGATTTACCCACGTTTGGACGCCCCACGATCGCTATCTTGGGATGCTTATCTTTTTCCTCTTCACCTTCCTGTTCGGGGAAATCTGCCAGCGCCAGATCTATCAGCTCATTCACATTGTCGCCATGTACGGCGGAAACGGCACAGGGTTCACCCAGTCCCAATTCGTGAAATTCGGCGGTGACAACAGAGGTCGCCATTCCCTCGGTCTTATTAACGACCAGTAAAATTTTACGACCAGTCTTACGCAACTGCTCGGCGATTATCTTGTCATGTGCTGCCAGACCTTGTCTGCCATCGACAATGAACAGCACGATATCAGCCTCATCTACCGCCTGTAGAGTTTGCCGAGCCATTTCATGCAGGATCCCATCCTTAGCAGCCGGCTCAAAACCACCGGTATCTACCACTAGATGCGGTTTATCGCCCAACCTTCCATGACCATAATGACGGTCTCGCGTCAGGCCTGGGATGTCTGCAACGATGGCATCTCGACTGCGGGTCAATCGGTTGAAGAGTGTTGACTTACCGACATTTGGCCGTCCAACTAGAACGATGGTGGGCTTCATAGATGCACTTGGCTACTGTATCGAGTACGCATAAAGTCCGCCCTTCCGAGTCTGCACCACAATTCCATTTGGAAGATGCTCTGGATGAGCAAAGATTGAACTCTCATCGGTCGCTGCGCGAAGAGTAATTGCGCCGTCATCAATCCTGAAGAAGTTCACGTATCCCTGAGAGTCACCCACCACCACACGCCCCCCCCGAACGGCTGGGGTCGTTAGTCTGAGACCGTTAAGTATCTCCTGCCTCCATGAGGTGGTCCCATTACTCTTTGTGTAAGCGATCACCGTGCCACGGGCCTCGCTCATGTAAATATAAGTATCATCCATGGCGAGTCCGGCGCTGCTGGATGCATCCCTCGCCCAGATCTGGTTGCCATTATTGAGTTCAAAGCACGCGATACGCCCCTGATAGGCTACAGCACAGATCTGCCAGTCATCAGCCACCGGCAGGCTAGTGATATCAGTGATACGCTCTAGTTCAGTCGCACCCCGCGGACGAGATACGGTCGCCTCCCACTTTACATTGCCATCCAGTAAATTTAACGCCACCAGTTTACCGCCCGCAAATCCAGCAAATACCACGTCACGTTTAATCAGTACACGACTGGAATTCCTCACAGTCAGTGCCGGGGTAGCACCCTGGTACATCCACTTACGCTTACCATTAGTCGCGTCCAACCCAAAGATTCTGCCGTCACCCGTACGAACAACAACCACCCCACTATCCACTTGAGGCGGGCCCAGTACTTCGCTGGAGATCTGCGCCGTCCACAGTGATTTCCCCGTCTCATCAAATGCTAGCACCTCACCCTTGAAGGAGCCGACCAGTACCATCCCCTCACCCACACCCACCCCACCAGAGAGCATATTCTGAGTATCCTTGATCCAGACCTGCTTACCGGTACTGGGGTCGAGCCGCATCAGTCGACCCTGTGAGTTCGATACATAGACCGCATCATTTGCAAATGCCGGCGAAAGAACTGCCACCATATTCTCTTCAGCAATACTGCTTTGCCACAGTGGTTTCGGCGCCGCGACCAGCTTCAGGCGGGCGGTCTGCTCAGCGGTGATCTCAGGTTCCTTCTTTTTAAATAGATCTACAACGGGCGACACATCGAGATCCGCAACACTCGCAACTCTTTCAACGAAACTGGCGCAGCCTGAAATCGCCAGGCTCAACATCAGCAGAAGGAGGTGACGCGAAATGTTATCGGTACTCGTTGTTGCGGATCTTCTCACGGAAGCTACTTGGCCTCAGCCAAGGCATCAAGCTTCATCTGAATGATATTGTGATAAGCACTCTCTGCATTGGTTCTATCGAGCGCCACTTGATAGGCTATACGGGCTTCAGACGTTTTACCTGAGGCGGTGAGGACATCCCCCTTGCGGTCCGCATAGAGACTGCCAAAGGATCCACTATGCTTGCTCTCCACTAATTTAAGCGCTTCATCATACTTTTTCTCATCCAACAACAGACCTGCTAATCGCAGCCGTACCAGATCTTTCAGCTCACTCTCCTTGGTATGGTCCATCGCCCATTGCAATCGAGTTTTGGCCGTTTGCTTATCTCCTGCCTCGAGACTTGCTCGCGCGGAGGCCATTGCAGCACGCGGAGCATAGCCACTACTGGGAAACCCTTCTATCAGCAAGTGAGCCGCATCAGAAATCTTCTTTGGGTCACCACTCTCATCGATCTGTTGCAGAGAAGCATACAATTCAGCCGACTGTTCGATCTGCTGTTTCTGGTATCGATTCCATACCTGCGTTCCGACAACACCAGCGACAAGTGTTGCCACTACCACGATCACCACCGTCCCGTACATCTCCCACCAGGACTTAAGTCCATCTATCTTTTCCTGCTCTTCCAGATCATATGTTGCCATTTAACTTCCCAAATAAATTTAAGTACATTCTTCTATTTAAATCTGCTTAAGCAGACTCACCGATTCCGTTAATCCAACTCTGACCTGCTCTACCGCCTCACGTAGTGGCTTGATGGTGATCTCAGCAGCTTGCGCCTCATCATCTCCAATAATAACTGCAAAACGTGCACCGCTAGCGTCAGCCTTTTTCATTTGCGACTTAAAGCCTCCACCCCCACAGTGGAGGATGACCTTGAGACCCTGATCACGTAAGTACCTTACAGCCTCCCAAGCAAACTTGGTCGCATGTTCACCCTGGTGTACTACGTATATATCCGGTCCAGCATATGGGATCTCCCGACCACACTCCTGCATTAACGCCAGCAGTCTCTCCACACCCATGGCAAAACCACAGGCGGGTGTAGATTTTCCGCCAATCTGTTCCACCAATCCATCATAACGCCCTCCGGCGCATACCGTACCCTGCGCACCCAGTCTGTCGGTAACCCACTCAAAAACAGTACGGTTGTAGTAGTCCAACCCCCTCACCAGTCTGGGATTAATCTCAAAATCAATCTGTTGCTCACGCAGGGACTGCTGCAACCCTTCGAAATGTTTGAGCGAGTCTTCATCCAGATCATCTAACAGTCTCGGAGCGCCATCTATGATCTGCTGCATCTCCGGATTCTTGCTGTCGAGTATCCGCAGCGGGTTGCTATGAAGACGTCTACGGGCATCCTCGTCGAGATCGTCCAGATGCTGCTCTAAATAGTTGATCAATCGCCCACGATGGAGATTGCGCGATTCGACGCTGCCCAGCGTCCCAATCTCTAATCTCACATCAGTGATGCCCAGCTTGCTCCATAAACCCGCACACATGACGATATGCTCGGCATCTATATCCGGACCGGTATAGCCCAAGGCTTCCACGCCGACCTGGTGAAACTGTCGGTAACGTCCCTTCTGGGGTCGCTCATGGCGGAACATTGGACCAGAATAATAAAGCCTCTGCGGTCCCGCATAGAGCAGGTTATGCTCCAGCGCTGCACGCACACAAGAGGCCGTACCCTCCGGTCGCAGAGTTAGACTCTCGCCATTGAGATGGTCTAAAAAGGTGTACATCTCCTTCTCGACAATATCGGTTACCGCACCGATGGAGCGTACGAATAGATCTGTCTGCTCAACTATCGGCATGCGGATACTGCGGTAACCAAAAGCAGCCATCCACTCTCGCACGGTCTGCTCAAAAAATTCCCAGTGATGCGCCTGGTCAGGCAGGATATCGTTCATCCCGCGGATGGCCTGGATGGTTCTAGCCATTGACTAACTTCTTCGGGTATTTCGCCTTCACGTAATCATCAACGATCTGACGAAACTCTCCGGCAATATTGTCACCCTTGAGTGTGACGGTCTTCTGTCCATCAACGAAGACCGGCGCCACTGGCTTCTCTCCCGACCCTGGTAAGCTAATACCGATATTGGCATGCTTACTTTCGCCGGGCCCATTGACTACACATCCCATCACAGCCAGGGTCATGTTCTCTACACCATCATACTGTTCTCGCCACACTAACATCTGGCTTCGTACATAGCTCTGGATACTCTCCGCCAGTTCCTGAAAGTATGTGCTGGTAGTACGACCACATCCCGGACACGCTGCCACCATAGGAACGAATGCTCGTAACCCCATGGTCTGAAGAATTTCCTGTCCCACGATGACTTCACGGGTACGATCGCCCCCCGGCTCCGGGGTCAATGATATGCGGATGGTATCGCCGATACCTTCCTGTAACAGCACCGCCAGTGCAGCGGTAGAGGCGACAATTCCCTTCGAACCCATGCCCGCTTCGGTCAACCCTAAATGCAGAGCATAGTCACATCGACTCGCAAGCTCCCGATAAACCGAGATCAGGTCTTGAACCCCACTCACCTTGCACGATAGGACGATATGATCTCGACTCAGACCAATTTCTTCGGCCTTGGAGGCGCTCTCCAGCGCAGAGGTGATCAATGCCTCACGCATGACGTAACCCGCATCCTTCGGATCTTGGGAGCGCGCATTCTCATCCATTACGCGGGCGAGTAGCTCGGGATCTAAACTACCCCAATTAACACCAATACGTACCGGTTTATCATACTTACAGGCAGTCTCGATCATGGCAGAGAACTGTTCATCACGTTTTTTTCCATGACCCACATTGCCAGGATTAATGCGGTATTTCGCGAGCGCCTTGGCACAGTCTGGATACTCCGTCAGCAGCTTATGTCCATTGAAGTGGAAGTCTCCCACCAACGGAACATAACAGCCCATGTCATCGAGACGGGCACGGATGGATGACACGGCTTGAGCCGCTATGGCGGTATTGACGGTAATACGTACCAACTCCGATCCTGTTCGAGCCAATTGCTCTACCTGTACCGCAGTGGCAATCTCATTCTCGGTGTCGGTATTGGTCATTGACTGCACCACCACCGGCGCAGCACCTCCAATAGTGACTGAACCGACCCGCACACCAACACTCTGACGGCGCTGTCTAGTAGAATTATTCTGGGACATAATTATGGTCGCGATTGAATTTTATAAAATGTGAAATATCATTCGAGTGACAAACGCGCCACCCCACCTTTTGTATTGGTATGCTTCACCAAATTTACCAACTTATTGTTGTAGAGCAATTTAACGTTAACGGCATTTCCAATCACTACATCGAGCGGCACCTTGCCGCGAATTACCAGCTGGCTGTCCGTGGGATTAAGCTGAGACAGGATCATCTTGCCCGTACCATCATTGATCTCAACCCAAGACTCTTCTGCAAACGTGAAACGGAGAACTCCCTCCCCTTTACTTACTAAATCTGGCGCTGCAACGACCGCCACAATTTTTTCCCGTTGTTGCGCAGATGGGTTACTAGTTACCCGCTCGACCACCGCGACCTCTTGCAACACTGGCTCAGGCGCAAGATCGCTAGACAGAGTTAAGTTTGGTAACTCAGGCTCCAACTGCTCTACCACCGGCTCAACCTTGATTTCAGGTGCGACAGTGGCCCGGACTACCGGCTGCTGAGCCGTCTCATTCCCTTGGTAAATCTCATAAACCAGCAGCGACAGCGCCGCCGCCGACACCCCTGCAACGATCAGTCTACGCCATACTGATTTCTGATTTGATGGGAAAGGAATTTTTTCAGCTAACGGGGAAATAATTGGCGGTGGTAGCGGCAACAATAACAGCAATGGTGTAGAGTCTATCCGCACTAACTTGGCATAATTGCGTACAAATCCGCGAAGAAACGTACCCCCAGAAAGCTTGTCGTAGTCATCCTCTTCCAATGCAACAATCTGCCGCACCGACATCCGTAGATGTTGGGCCACATCCTCAACCCTCAAACTACGAGACAGCCTCGCCTCCTGCAGCAGCTGCCCTACGCTCTGAACTGCTTCGGCTGTTTCTGCCTCTGTTAGGCCATTATCATCAGTGTCGCTAGCTTCCATTACTCGAGCCTACCTCCGCCTAAGTCAACATCAACAGATGCCAACCAAAACTATCAGAATTTACTCAACCGGCCGCGTGTATCGTTTCTCGATCCATCCGACTCACTCGCCGCGTCTTGTCCAATACCTGACCTGCTAACTGACCACAGGCAGCGGCAATATCATCGCCACGGGTCTTTCGCACCGTCGTCACCAATCCAGCCTGCATCAACACATCCCTAAACAGCCTCACCGCCTCCGGCGACGACCGCTGGTAACCCGAGTTGGGAAAAGCATTGAATGGGATCAGATTAAATTTACAGGGGGTATCCCTTACCAGCTGAACCAGCTCGTGAGCATGACTGATACTGTCATTGATCCCATGCAGCATGACATACTCAAAAGTGATGAAGTCCCTAGGAGCAAACTGCAGGTAACGTTGGCATGCCGCCAATAACTCTTTGAGCGGGTATTTCCGATTAATTGGTACCAACTGATCGCGCAGCTCGTTGTTGGGTGCATGTAACGACACAGCCAATGCAACTGGGCACCTCTCACTCAGTCGATCCATCGCAGGGACAAGCCCAGAAGTACTCACCGTTACACGCCGACGCGACAGCCCGTATGCATTATCGTCTAACATCAAATCAAGAGCCGCCACTACATTTTCAAAATTAGCCAGTGGCTCACCCATCCCCATAAATACCACATTACTGATGGCGCGACTGCGTCCTCGAGGTTGAGCTACTTCATTCTTGTCCACAGCTGTCTGTGCCTCTACGCTGCCAGAACTCTCTCTCACCGCATTGTTTGCCAACCATAGCTGACCAACAATTTCCGCCACCGTTAAATTACGGTTGAAGCCTTGCCTGCCAGTGGAACAGAAAGAACATTCCAGGGCACAACCCACCTGGCTAGAAATACACAAGGTACCCCGGTTAGTTTCAGGGATAAAGACCATCTCGATGCCATTACCCGCACCCACTGATAACAACCACTTACGGGTCTGATCGCTGGCGATATGATCACTGATAACTCGAGGCGGTTCGACCACTGCGGTCGCGGCAAGCTTTTCCCGCAAAACCTTCGCCAGATCACTCATACCCGCAAAGTCCGACACGCCAGACTGATGAACCCAACGGAGCAACTGCCTAGCGCGAAATGGCTTCTCTCCAATCTCTACACAGAAATCGGCAAGACCTCTCGCACCGAAATCAAGCAGATTAACCGTCATGATGTCAAGACACGGCTCATTATCGGCCGGAATAAATGTTTAGTGCAGGGAAGAAATAAGCGATTTCGATCGCCGCGGCCTCCGGGGCATCGGATCCATGTACAGCATTGGCATCTATGCTATCGGCAAAATCTGAACGAATGGTTCCTTTCTCAGCTTTTTTTGGATCAGTTGCACCCATCAGATCACGATTTTTTTTGATCGCATCCTCACCCTCAAGCGCCTGTACCATCACCGGTCCGGAAATCATGAACTTCACCAGATCATTGAAGAATGGACGGCTGCGATGTACCGCGTAAAACCCCTCAGCCTCAGCTTGAGAGAGATGCAGCATACGAGCGGCAATAATTTTCAGACCACTATTCTCAAAACGAGAGTAAATTTGTCCGATCACACCCTTTGCAACTGCATCCGGTTTGATAATAGATAAAGTTCTTTCAACGCCCATCGAGATACTCCACTAAATTAATAAATTAAAAGCGTATTTTAACAAAAAAACCACCCCAGAAACGGGAAAAGCAAAAAGCCACTCATCCTGATCTAGCAGACAGAAGGCTTGACCATCCGAGCCTTTCGACTTCTTTTTGTTTCATCCTTAGTCAATTTTCATTACTTGCATACGCATCGGCCAGATGCCACGCTCAATCATCTTTGCACCTTCGAAGACAACATAACTCTGTCGACCGTAATGTGGCAGCGGACGCGCCAAAGCGGCGAGGGCAGTGACATCGCGAGCGGACACGAGCGTGACCACCGCCCCTCCCTGGCGACTTACCGTCCAAGCCTGTGCCGAACCCTTTCCCTGAACAACCCCTGGACGGATGGGTAACTGCCGGTGAGCAAGCCACGCATCAATCTGATCATGCAGACCTATCACTAGCACCGACACAGTCGGCAGGGCATTCGTCGCTGAAATTATTCTTGGTGAACGGTTCTGTAATTTTGTTGCCAATAACTCGGCTGCGGCGTATGCCTCACCGGTCTCTGGTAGCAAGACGGATACCACCGTCTCGTCTACCATGACTTGACGCAAAATAGGAGGGGCCTCTTGTGGCATTAATTGCCGGAACAAACGCAGACCTGGATCGAGCGTAACTTCGACCGGCCGCGCCGGAACTTCCAATGTAAAGATCTGGCGCTTTTGCTCCAGATCGAGCATTCTGACCTCCTCCCCCTCTTCAGTACGTAGCCCAATCGGCACCCGTAACTGGTAGGTAGGTGCCGATTGCTCCAATGTGATGGTCACCCTGTGTTTTGAGTCGGAATATGTACGTGCCGCTTCTGCAATACGCACAACCGGCGCACCCGGACGCGTCAACCACTGTCTAAAAAATACCCTCAGATCTCGCCCCGATACGGTCTCAAATGCACGCTGCAAGTCCTTCCAAGAAGCGACGCGAAAGCGCTGCTCATGCCAGAACAACTGCAACGCACGGTCGAACGTCTCTTGCCCGAGCAAGTCGCGCATCATCAGAAACACCATCGCCGCCTTGTTATAACCGACGATCTGAGAGGCTCCATGGGTGCGTGAGGTAAACTCCGTCAATGGGGCGTCCTGGCCAGGTGCTAGCGCGGAAAAGTCTCGTAACCACCCGACCCGCATCTCTCTCGCCGCTTCTGACCCTTCTCGCTCCTTGTAAGCATAATCCGCCATGAAGGTGGTTAGCCCCTCGGACCAATTGCCATGGGCATAGTCGGGATAAACACCATTTCCCCACCAGTTGTGTAGTACCTCATGTCCGAGCGAGGTCGCACGGATGAATGGCAGCCTCAGAACCTCGATACCGAGATAAGTGAGCGTTGGCATACCGAAACCGGTCGGTGTCGGGCTCGACACCACACTGAACTCAGTAAATGGGTACTCACCAATCCATGTCTCGTAAAATTCAATGTAACCCTTTACCTCTTCACGATATTTTTTGGCAAGATCCCCAATTTGCGGATGAAAATAAGTACGCAGCTGGATCGACTTACCACCCGCACCACGCATTGTGTCGGTCCCGATCGTATAAGGACCGGCCATAAGATCGATCCCTTCAGAAGGAAAAGGGAATTCGAAACTCGCACGATAGCCTTCGGCTGTTTCAGATTCATCAACCAAGCGTCCTGCAACTAAACCGCGCTGACCTGGCGGCAGCTCAAGACTAACGCGATACCGCGGAAGTGTTCCTGCTAAGTGTGGATACCAGCCACTGGAATCAGGAAGGAATGTGCCGGCAGAGCCGCTCGCCGGCTCAGTCCTGCCGAGTGTCTGCCGGTGTTCGAGTGAACTGTCCATTGGCGCAAGCTCACCCCTCCAATGAATCTCAATCCGACGCTGTCCGTGCTGACGGCGTGGAATCCGCCAGACTTGGGTATTAACACTACCTGAAATGGATTTCCCCATAGGCAGCCCATCGACCAGAGCATGCGTCACTTCAAAACGGCGACCCAGCACCAGCGTCAACTCATCAACGGCTGATGCGGTGATGAGGCTGCGCCCTTCAATCCGACGTGAGGCCGGATCAATACGCACAGTAATGTCGTATCCGACATCCGTCTTTACACTTGGCGCTGAAGATGCAGCTGTCGCAATAAGACCCGAGAGAACGAGGCATGTAATGCCCCTGATGACCTGCACCCTTGCTCCGATCAGGGTCACCGCTCCTCTGCCGGAAATTTAGCGATGACCTCGATTGTCTCGCTGCCTCGTTTTACCTTGAGCGGTAACCAAGTACCTGGCGCATGACGCTTGACCGCTGCGACAACATCCCCAGTCTGCTTAACCACCACACCCGCTACCTCGAGCATCACATCGCTATTACGCAGACCCGATACCTCAGCAATACTGCCTTTCTCAACCTGCAATACCCGTGCACCACCCTCTGAAGCAATCTCAAAGCGGATCCCAAGCCGCTGATGCTGCTGGGTAGATGAGACAAATGGTGCGACACCGAACACAGCGTCGGCCAGTCCTGTGACGAGCTGACCACACGCCTTTCCGCTATCCCATGGAAGCAACATAGCAACATCTAGAACCTTGAGATCTTTCAACTGGTGGGGGACCCCATAGCCATGCTTGATATGTCCCGCGCCCATGATCCCGACCACCAGCGGGCGGCCCGGCCTCTCGAGCGAGCGATGTATCGCTTGCGCCATCGCTCGGTCCCATAGCTGCTGGCTCTCGACAAATCGCCTAAAATCTGGATCGTCGTGGCCAATCTCAGTTTTTTTCTTACCCTCCCGTTCATGCTCTCGATATATCGGCAGCAGGTAATCAAGGTATGCGCCACTCGGATTAGCCGGTCGCGTCACTCCTTCACGCTCATTCTCCGGCACACCATCGAAACTCTTCGCGGAGATCTCCCGCCTCAAGCGCGTATCAACATTGAGCGCCACCATCGGTATCCGGTTCATACGCGCGAAATGGAATAGCGGCAGATAGTAACTCGCATCCGTACTCCAAACGGAGTCCCAATCTGCGGCGGCAAGAAATTCAGTCTCGGAGAACTCTCCCGCCACCCATCGATCGAGTGCCTTTTGTACCCGCCTAGGGAACATCTCAAAACCGATCACCATGTCCGGCCGGGAGGCATAAAGTGCGGCCAGCATATGCAACTGCCAACGGTGATGCTCGAGGTTATCATGCACCTCACCGAGCAAAACTACCGACTGTTTTGCCGCACGCCCAATGACCTCGTTACTGGCTATCTTCTTGCCAGCAGGTACTACCCAACTCGCCACCGGAACACAGTCCGCACCCTCCTTATTAGTAGATTTTGATTGAGCCGATGCAAGATTGAAATCTGCCCCAACTGCCAGCAGGGCAACACCAATAAGACCCGCACATAGCGCACTCTTAGAAATTACCATACTGGATACTCCATACCGTAAGTTCTGTCAGCATACCCATCTTCTCGCATTTCTAAACATCCTCATCCATGGACCATCTTCATGCCGCTCTGTCTCACCCCCATCCTTGATGCTCAACCCCGTGGCGGGATACCACGAATGCTGAGCAACACGAAACACCCGTTCCGGATGTGGCATGAGTATGCTGAAGCGCCCATCCGGCGTAGTCATTCCGGCAATACCCTGGGGAGAACCATTGGGATTGAGTGGATAAATCTCAGTGGGCTTACCGTAATTGTCGACAAAACGTAGTGCGATCAGAGATGATGCAGCCAATAGCGCTTTCTCATCGACAAATTCCGTATGACCCTCTCCGTGAGCAACAGCGATAGGCATACGACTACCAACCATTCCATCAAAAAACATTGAAGGACTTTGCTGAACCTCAACCATAACGAAACGGGCTTCAAACTGCTCTGACTTGTTACGCACAAAGTGGGGCCAATACTCTGCACCGGGAATTATTTCATGCAGATTACTCATCATCTGGCAGCCGTTACAGACTCCCAGGGCGAAGGTATCGGTTCGCTGGAAAAACATTTTGAATTCATCACGCGCGCGATGATTGAATAGAATTGACTTGGCCCAGCCTTCTCCTGCCCCCAGCACATCTCCGTAGGAGAATCCACCACATGCAGCCAAGCCCTGGTAATGCTGTAACGAAACACGTCCATTGATAATGTCACTCATGTGCACATCAGTCGCAGCAAATCCAGCCCGGTCAAAGGCCGCAGCCATCTCGACCTGACCATTCACACCCTGCTCTCTCAAAATAGCAATTCTTGGCCTCGCTCCACTCTGAATATAAGGGGCAGCGATATCATCGTTCACATCAAAACTCAACCGCACACTCAAACCAGGATCAGTGATATCGAGTATGCGATCATATTCCTGCTGTGCACACTCAGGATTATCCCGCAGCTTCTGCATTTGATGAGTGGTCTCAGACCAAGTGCGATGTAAATCTACGCGCTGCTCGGAAAATACCGGCTTATTGTTTCTCAAGAAACGTACTTGATCCTTATCGTTGAGACTTCCGATGACGAAACTCATATCGCGCAAACCAGCCTCTGCCAGAACTTCCAGAACGGCATAGTGATGCTCTGTTCTGATCTGGATCACCCCCCCGAGCTCCTCATTAAAAAGCACCGAAAGGGTTCGTCCATGAGCCCTTCCGTCCATTATTTCGGGTCTCAGCTCATAACCATCCACATCGTTAGCAGGCCCGTCGAAACACAGTTGATCGAGATTGACCGTGATACCGGAATGACTGGCAAAGGCCATCTCGCACAACGTCACAAATAGGCCCCCATCAGAACGGTCATGATAAGCAAGTACTCTGCTCTCTCGATTCAAGCGTTGCAGCGCCGCGAATAACCCCTTGAGCTTCTGTGCATCATCCAGATCTGGAGTTATATCACCGACCTGCTTATAGACTTGTGCTAGCGCCGATCCGCCTAGACGGTTTCTACCCGCGCCCAAATCAATCAAGATCAGTTCCGTCTCTCCACAGTCGGTACGTAATTGCGGTGTAAGTGTCTTACGCACATCCATCACTCGCGCAAAAGCAGAGATGATCAATGACAGGGGTGCAGTCACCTCCTTCTGGACGATCGTACTCTGATCATTCCCCTTCTCAGTCCATACCGTCTTCATCGACATGGAATCCTTACCTACCGGGATACTGATCCCCAGTTGTGGACATAACTCCATCCCTACGGCATGGACCGCATCGTACAGGCCCGCATCCTCACCTGGATGCCCCGCCGCCGCCATCCAGTTAGCAGAAAGCTTAATCTCTCCGATATCTTCAATCAGTGCAGCGGCGATATTGGTGATGGCCTCACCCACAGCCATACGCGCAGAGGCAGCAGGATCAATCAACGCCAGCGGCGTGCGTTCCCCCACGGCAAATGATTCACCGAGATACGTTTGATAACCCATCATGGTTACAGCCACATCTGCCACTGGAACTTGCCACGGCCCAACCATCTGGTCGCGAGCGGTCATACCACCGACCGTGCGATCGCCGATGCTAATGAGAAAAGTCTTGTCCGCCACTGACGGCAGGCGCAGCACTCGGTATGCTGCCTCCTTCAGTTCCGATCCTGCTGGGTCGAATGACGACAACAATCTACTGAGGCGGATAACCTCACGCGTCATTTTTGGAGGCTTGCCGAGTAGCACCTCAAGCTCCATATCAACTGGCAACGGGCGATCACCGAATAACGGGTCAATCACGGAGAGTTGTTGTTGCGTAGTCGCCGTACCTACTACCGCAAACGGACAGCGTTCACGCTCACAAATCTCGCCGAATAATTTCAACGACTCCGGACCAATGGCCAGCACATAGCGCTCTTGAGATTCGTTACTCCAAATTTGCAGTGGCGACATGCCTGACTCTTCAGAGGGGATATCGCGTAAATTAAATCTCCCGCCGCGACTTGAACCGTGCACCAGTTCAGGCAGTGCATTAGATAGGCCACCCGCTCCGACATCGTGTATCGAAAGAATTGGGTTAGGCTGACCCTGCATCTCCATCTGCCAGCAACGGTCGATTACCTCCTGCGCACGCCTCTCCATCTCAGCATTGCCGCGTTGGACTGAGTCGAAATCAAGATGTTCTACATTTGATCCGGTGTCCATGCTGGAAGCGGCTCCACCACCAAGACCAATCAGCATTCCTGGCCCACCTAATTGAATCAGCAGTGAACCAGAGGGGATTTCCTGCTTAAACGAGTGACTCTCGCAAATATGACCTATACCCCCTGCCAGCATAATCGGCTTGTGATAGCCACGCATCTCACCCGCAACCTGCTCCTCGAATGTACGGAAGTACCCCGCCAGAATGGGTCGTCCAAACTCGTTGTTGAATGCTGCCCCACCAATTGGGCCCTCCAACATGATCTGTAATGCCGAGGCGATACGGGCGGGTTTCCCATAAGTACGGCTGTCATTTTTATGGTATTGCTCCCACGGCTGTATAAAACCAGGGATGCTTAAATTGGAAACTGAAAATCCTGTGAGTCCTGCCTTGGGCCTAGCACCACGACCGGTAGCCCCCTCATCGCGAATTTCACCACCCGCACCGGTGGCGGCCCCAGAGTGAGGTGAGATTGCAGTCGGATGATTGTGGGTCTCCACCTTCATCAGGATATGCGTCTGCTCCTGGACATAGCTGTAAGCATGGTCCTTGCCGGGGTAGAGTCGCGCAATATTCTCCCCCACCATGATGGAAGAATTATCCTCATAAGCCACCACCGTCCCCTTAGGATGCTGCTGATGGGTATTACGGATCATCGAAAATAGCGAATGCGTCTGTGCCTTTCCGTCTATCACCCAATCTGCGTTGAAAATCTTATGGCGGCAATGCTCCGAGTTTGCCTGCGCAAACATCATCAACTCAACATCCGTGGGATTGCGTCCAATGCGCATAAAGCTGGCTATAAGATACTCGACCTCATCAGTCGACAGGGCCAGCCCCATCTCAGTATCGGCGAGTTTCAATGCCATCAATCCGCCGGTCAGGACATCTACCGTGTCGAGCGGCACAGGCGCATAATGTCTGAACAATTTATCTGCATCTTCAAATGAATTGAAGACCGCCTCGGTCATACGATCATGTATCAGAGAGAGGAGTGCAGATCGATCTAGAGCAGAGAGCCCACTTGTAGTTTGAATGTAGAATGCCAGTCCTCGTTCCAAACGCAAGACTGCTTCTAACCCACAATGACGAGCAATATCCGTGGCCTTGGATGACCAAGGTGAGATAGTGCCGGGACGTGGCAACACCAGCATGAACTCACCTATCGGCTCTTCCCTCTGCTGTGCCGCACCGTATTTCAATAACTGTGCGAGTGTCGCACTCTCCTCCGGCCTCAGTTCACGCTCCACCGTGCAAAAATGCCAGTACTCCGCATAAATGTGGGAAACTTGTGGGACAGCGGTCTTGAGTGCTGCAGTTAGTTTTTCAAGACGGAATGGAGAAAGGGCGCTACCGCCGCGGAGTCGAAGCATCAGGCGAGATGAGGTGATGAATTGGAAAGCGTAATTTTACACGAGAAGACAATCCGCCCGTAGCCCGATACACTGTTAGTTGACGGTCCCGATCGAACAACTCATGAATATAAAGCATGACCACCCCCACCCCTATCTACACCACCGCTGAAATTCGCTCCATTGAGCGGCTTACTGCTCCGCTTACAACCCCGACCTTAATGGAAAGAGCCGGTTTGGCCGCCGCCGAGATTGCGCGCGACCAATTGCTTACCAAAGAAATCAACGCGGTACTGGTGCTAGCTGGTCCAGGTAACAATGGTGGCGATGCCTTCGTTGTTGCTCGTTATCTAAAATCCTGGTGGTTCAATGTCACACTGGTATTCAGTGGCAATCACGAGCACCTGCCCAATGATGCCAAGCATGCGCTGGATAAGTGGCTTTCTGCCGGTGGTGAAATCTTAACCGAGATTCCAGAGAATAAAATATGGGGAGCAGTGATCGATGGACTTTTTGGTATCGGTCTAGATCGCAATCTAGTCGGCAAGGATCTCGCGCTCGTTAATGCGATCAACCTCATGCACTTGCCAGTACTTGCACTCGATATCCCAAGCGGCTTAGGAAGTGACAATGGGGATTGCTATGGTGCAACGGTTCGAGCCACCATGACGGTCACCTTCATCAGCCTCAAGCCGGGCCTGTTCACTCGGTGTGGCCCCGATTATTGCGGTAAAATTTTTCTGTGTAAACTTGGTCTTGACCCATCTTCCCTGGTTCCCCCACACACGTGGAAACTGGATCAAGCTTATGCACAGAAACTATTGCCTCCACCGCGTCCTTCTGACAGCCACAAGGGCATGTTCGGTAGCATCGGCATCATCGGTGGCTCAGCCGGAATGGTGGGCGCGGCGCTGTTAGCTGGAACCGCCGCACTGAAATTAGGCACAGGGCGCGTTTACCTCGGACTGATGGCCGCTGATGCGCCAGTCGTAAGTACAGTTCAGCCTGAATTGATGCTTCGACCTGTGCACGAGCTACTCAAAATTGATCACCTCAATTGCTTGATCGTCGGACCCGGTCTGGGTATACAGCCAGATGCTTATTTCTGGCTCAAGAGCGCGCTCGAGTCTGGAATACCACTGGTGCTGGATGCAGATGCACTAAATTTGATCGCCACCCATCCAGAACTTGCCAGCCTGCTACGAGCACGTACAGCAGCCTCTATCCTTACCCCTCATGTCGCGGAAGCTGCTCGGCTACTCGGCACCGACTCGTCGAATCTGCAGCATGACCGTATGGCCGCCGCGGCCGAATTGACGAAGCGTTTTAATTGCTACGCAGTGCTAAAAGGTGTCGGCAGTATTTGTGCTTTCCCCGATGGTAGGCGTTACCTCAATACCAGCGGCAATCCTGGTCTGAGCAGCGCAGGAACAGGCGACGTGCTGTCCGGCATCATTGGCGCTTTGCTAGCGCAGGGTCTAAATGCGGAGAATGCACTCTTGTTGGCGGTTCATCTGCACGGCGCTGCTGCCGATTCTCTGCTAGAAAGGTATGGAGGCCCGGTGGGGATGACTGCGTCAGAAGTCACCGATGCAGCCCGCAGCCTGTTAAATCGATGGCTATACTAGAAAAACCCTGAAATGAACGTACCGGAAGGTCTGTTCAAGGCTTCCTTGGTTGTAATCGCCAATTCTTATAATGTAACTGAAAGGAACTCTCAGCATGTGTTATCGGTGTGATCAAAGAAATTTAGACCAACAGAATCTCAATCAGAACCCAAGCAAGCGTTCGTTTCTCAAACTGGCTGCGGTCTCCGCCATCGGCTTAGGTCTTGCGGGTGCTGGCATCGCAACAGCTCAGGGAAAACAATCGGCCAAGACTTATTCCAAAATTCCACCAAAACCTGAAAATGTGCTAACACCTGACCAGGCTCTTGAAAGGTTAATGAAGGGTAACGAGCGTTATGTTGCCGGCCAATCGTTGCCCCTTAACTTTCATGATGTCCAGGATGCTCTGGTCAAGGGGCAGAATCCCTACGCCACCATTCTAGGTTGTTCTGATTCGAGGGTCAGCCCTGAGCACTGCTTCGATGAGTCGCACGGGGATCTGTTTGTGTCCCGAGGTGCTGGTAACTACATAACAAATGACAATATAGCCACAATCGAGTATTCAGTCGCAGTATTAAATACACCACTGATCATGGTACTTGGTCATGAAAGTTGTGGTGCGGTCAAGGCAGCGATTGAGGCTGTTGATCATCATAAAGACTTCCCAGGACATATTCAGCTACTGTCCAGTGCAATAGCACCAGCGGTCAGGGCGGTCAGTGACAACTCCATTAGTCGCTTGACTAATGTGACCAAGAAGAATGTCATCATGACGGTTGAAAGACTGAGAAATAAAACACCCATACTGGATTATTATCACGACCAGAAGAGAATTCGAGTCGTCGGTGGGCTATATCACCTGGATACCGGCAGGGTCGAACTGATCGCTTGAGGGGTGACTCTTATTAAGAGAATAAAAGAGCGCTACTCTTTACTCTGCATCTGTAACATCTCAGCAGCATGTTGAAGCGTGGCGTCGGTAATCTTCATACCCCCTATCATACGAGCAATTTCTTCAACTCTCTGCCGCTGATCGAGCACAGTGATATGGCTGGTTACTCTTCCGCCATCGGAATGATCAGCCGATTTTGCAACTTGCCATTGCTGATCGGCTGCCGAAGCGACCTGCGCCAAGTGGGTGACACACATTACCTGGCGCTCTTCCCCAAGTTTTTTCAGCATGGTGCCCACTATTTCGGCCACGCGCCCACCGATGCCTGAATCAACCTCATCGAATATCAGCGTTGGCGCTGTTCCAATCTTGCTAGTAATGACCTGTATCGCCAGACTGATCCGTGATAACTCACCACCCGAAGCAACCTTTGCCAGAGGCCTCAGCGGCAATCCCTGATGAGCGGAGACCTGAAATTCGATCTGCTCCATTCCATGAGCGTTACCCTGCTCTAAGGGGATTAACCCCACCGAGAATCCCCCTCCTGCCATCGCAAGGGTCTGCATCGCGTCACTCACCTGCTGGGATAGTATCTTGGCTGCTTTATTTCTGGTCTCAGTTAAAGATCTAGCATGCTCGAGATATGCTTCCATGGCGACCACCTCCTCTCGTGCGAGTGCCTCGCCATCTCCCCCCTGCGTTAACTCCTCCAGTCGAGTAGTGGATGTTACCAACAGATCTGGTAGTTCGTCAGGGCTCACACGATACTTCCTAGCCGCAGCGTGAATCGCTGTTAGGCGTTGCTCCATCTCCTGCAGTCGTTGCGGATCTAAATCGAGACGCTGTTGATAATGACCGAGCTCGTATACTGCTTCCTGCAACTGAATTTGTGCAGACTCTAGTAAATCGAGCACAGATCTCAAACCGATGTCGTAGCTGAGTAATCCTTGGAGGCGAGAGATGACCGCATTGACCTGTGCCAGCGAGGCTAGTTCGCCGTCCGACAGAACTTCTAGGCCCACCTGCGTTGCCTCTAACAAACTAGCGGCATGCGATAAACGACTATGATCGGCCTGAAGTGTCTGCCACTCTCCAGACGAAAAATTCAGCGAAGTAAGTTCGCGAACTTGCCACTCCAATTGCTCGCGCTCCTGTAGAAAAGTGGCTGAGTCCTTTTCCCATGAGATACGCTGCTGATGTGAGTTCTGCCAACGTCGGTAGGTCGAGGTCACTGTCTGGGTCAACTCACGGCTACCGGAGAAAGCATCAAGCAGATCACGCTGCGAATCACTACGAAGAAGAGATTGGTGTGCATGCTGACCATGGATATCGATCAACCTCTCTCCCGCCGCACGCAGTTGATGCAAGGTAGCAGGTCTTCCATTGATAAAGCTGCGCGAACGCCCACTGCTATCTATCACACGGCGCAACAGACATGTTCCGCTATCATCACCATGATTCTCTAGATCATTTTCTTGCAGCCACTGAGTGAGCCCCGATAATCCAGCGATATCGAACTCCGCGCTAATCTCAGCTCGTTCACATCCGTTTCGGATCTGACCCGACTCGATTCGTTCGCCTAAAGCAAGTGACAGCGCATCGATCAGAATAGACTTTCCGGCACCAGTTTCGCCGGTAAGAACGGTGAAACCCGGTGAAAATTCTAACCCCACCCGATCAACGATGACGAAATCCTGAATACTCAAGAACCTTAGCATGGCAGAGAGTTCACGCTTTTTTTTGTGGAAACCCGCTCCAGCCAAGCTTCTCGCGTAGCATGCGGTAATAACTATGATCGGCAGAATGTAACAACCTTACCGTATGCGCTGAACGTCTCACGACAACCTTATCATTCTCCTGTAGGTCGAAATGGAAATGACTGTCCGAGTGAGCTCGAGCATCTGAGGTGCGGTGTATCAAAATTTCAACAACTGCTTCTGGCCCTACAACGATAGGACGATTGCTTAAAGTGTGAGGACTTACCGGTACCAACGCGAGCAGGTCGAGACTGGGGTGCAGGATAGGCCCTCCCGATGACAAGGCGTACGCGGTAGAGCCAGTGGGTGTGGCGACGATTAGCCCATCAGCACGAAGGGAGTAAACATACTCGCCATTAATATGCACCTCGAACTCGATCATGTTGCCACCGCTGCCCCTATTCACCGCCACATCATTTAATGCAATTGCGCTGAAAATACTGACTCCACTCCGTATAACTTCAGCAGACAGCAACATCCGTCTCTCGGTAACATAGCTGCCATCGAGCATGTTACCAACGCTTTCCAGCATGGACTCGATGGAGAGGTCAGTGAGAAAACCAAGATGCCCCTGATTGATACCTACCAGTGGCACGTCAAAGGGCGCGAGCTTACGTGCGATATTCAGCATGGTGCCATCACCACCCAGAACAATAGCAAGGTCTGCACGCGCACCAATCTCCTCAATCTCAAATGCGGGATAATTCTTTGCCGTCACTTCTGAAGCGGTAACACAGTCCAGCAGCACTTCAATATTCCGATCTTGCAAATACTGTCCGAGACGCAATATAGGAGACACGATCTCCGGATTATTTTGCTTGCCGATCAGGGCTATCGTCTTAAATAGAAGGGGCATCTATGGATATGAATACTTAATGAGTTGCGGGAAAATCTGGTTCTTATTGGTTTAGATTAAACCATATCAGACTGTGGGGTGACAAAAAATTCTGAATTATGATTCGCCGCCCCTGCCCTGCCTAAATCCTGGTGTAGAATAAGCTCATGCTTAACCAACGCGCCCGAATTCTGCTGAAGACCCTTGTCGAACGCTATATCACTGAAGGTCAACCGATAGGCTCCCGCGCGCTCTCCAAATTTTCAGGACTGGACCTGAGCCCCGCTACTATCCGGAATGTAATAGCTGACCTAGAGGAGATGGGGTTTGTTACCAGCCCGCATACCTCTGCCGGACGTATACCAACTCCGCGCGGATACCGTTTCTTCGTGGATACTTTGTTGGTGGTTAAGCCACTAGATAGTGTTGAGATCCACCATCTGGAAGACCAGCTACATCTGGACAATCCGTCACGTCTGATCAATTCTGCCTCGCAATTACTATCAGAGTTAACCCATTTTGCAGGAGTAGTGGTCACTCCCAAGCGCAGCAGCTCAGTATTCCGCTATATCGAGTTCATGGCCTTGTCTGAGAAACGTATTCTACTCATCATCGTCACCCCTGAGGGTGATGTGCAGAACCGAGTTCTCTTCACCGACAGAGTTTATACCCCCTCTGAATTGGTAGAGGCGGCGAATTTCATCAACCAAAATTACGCCGGTTTCAATCTTGATGAGATCCGCACCCGCCTCCAGAGTGAGATGAAACAGTTACGCCACGATATGACCGATCTCATGACCGCGGCCATTGAAGTGGGTAGCGAGGCTATCAGGGAAAGTAGTGCCGAAGCTATGGTGATGGCGGGAGAACGCAAGCTACTAGATGTGCATGACTTGGCCGGCAATATGAACAGCCTGAAAAAATTATTTGACCTGTTTGAGCGTAAGACCTCGTTGCTGCAATTACTAGAGCTCAGCCGCCAGGCTCAGGGCATGCAAATCTTCATCGGTGGCGAGTCGGATCTAGTCGCCCTAGACGAGTTCAGCGTCGTTACTGCCCCCTACGAGGTAGATGGTCAGATTGTCGGCACCGTTGGCGTAATCGGCCCAACTCGCATGGCCTACGAGCGCGTCATTCCGATCGTAGATGTCACTGCCAGACTACTCTCCAGCGCGCTGTCACAACACTAGGTCACCCATTCAGAGTAACCATTCCATACACCCTCCGACTATCTGCTCAACACTCAATACTATGCAAATGTCACCTGAACCCGCTTACCAT
>SESD01000072.1_pt1 | contig 56033 bp, 54 predicted proteins | sample 3171411 | NCBI WGS metagenome assembly SESD01 (sample SAMN06051880, study PRJNA518727) | freshwater metagenome | biome: subpolar coniferous forest; feature: holomictic lake; material: water; isolation source: holomictic Lake 442, 16.5 m depth | place: Canada: near Kenora, Ontario | collected...
AGACCGAAGTCGGCTTCCTGGGTCTTGACTGACGCGAAGCGGCTGTAATTGACATTGCTGGTCGCGCGTTACCGGTCCGACCGCTCAGCACATTGCCCAAGCCTACGCGCTTTGATCATGCTTTTTCTTCTTCTCTGCATACATGGCGGTGTCGGCGCGGTGGGTCAGCGTTGCTACAGTGTCGCCCGGCGTAGCACGCGCTATGCCAACACTGATGCTGGCCTGCAAACCGGCACCGATGGTGGACCAGACGAACTCTTCAACGGCAATGCTGATGCGCTGGCACACCAGCTGCACCACTTTCAGATCAGCAGTTTTGAAGACGATGATAAATTCGTCGCCTCCCAGGCGGGCCACCATATCTTCTTCACGGATCCAGGTTTTCAAAATTTGCGCGATGCGCTTAAGTACCTCATCGCCCACCTGATGCGAGAACTTGTCGTTGATGGTTTTGAAATTGTCCATGTCAACCAGGGCCACGCAGGGCGGCTGGCTGCGCTCCAGACCGAAACGCAACAGCTCGGCGGCGTAGCGTTCAAACCCTCGCCGATTGGGGATGTTGGTCAAGGTGTCTTCCAGAGACAATTTTTCCAGTTGGCGGGAGGTTCGCTCCAACCGGTCAATGTTGTGCTGGCGCTGACGCAGGTTCAACTGCCAGTCGATCACGTTCTCACGGGTTTCCAGGCAGTCGCAGCGAATCAGTTGCTCACGCAGACGCAGGCGGCGCAACTCGTCCAGCGCAGGGCCGTTCAGTCCTTGCGCCATGTAGAGCTGCGACGCCAGCAGGTGGCCCAGGCAAGCCAGTTGTTCGTGTTCCACGGTCACCGCAATTTCTATCAGGTGCGCGACTTGCTGCATGGCACCAGGCCAGTCTTGCCGCGCCCAGGCAATCTCGGTGCGTGCCCAGGCCTCCAGCGCCGACAGCCAAGTCAAGGTGCCATAGTGTTGTGCCCAGCCGTTGAGTGCGTCGGCGGCGTCTTGGGCCTGATTCAGCTGGCCGTGCCAACAAGCGTCCAGACTGGTGCCAAACGACAAAACGGCTTCGGTGGTAGCGCTATTGCTCAGTGGGTTGGTGGCACCGTGCCTACTGGCGACCCGCTGCGTGATGGACTCTCGGGTCACCCGCATCAGTGCCAGCGAGGGGAGCTCGCCGTCGAAATAGCGTTCGTAAAAGATACGGATGACCTGCGCCCACCACTGGTTGACTTGCGACTGGAAGGTGCTAAGAGGTGGCTTGGCGTGCTCGGCAATCTCGATGGCCGTACGCAGCGCCTGCTCTGCCTTGTCAAAATGGTGGCTCCAGAAATAGGCGGCACCCAAGGCGTTGTAGGACAGCACACTGTGCTCATCTTTATCCAGCAGCTCGCTCAGGCGCACGCTCAGCAGCGCGGCTTCGACGGCCTCTTCGTTGCGGCCCAGGTTGATGGCGACAAAGGCATGCGTGGTGAGCGCCATGACCTCGCCCGAGGTGTCGCCCAACAGCTGAAAGCCGTGCGCTGCACGCTGGCTGGCCCGATGCGCGCGCCGGTAGTGCGACAGCATGCGGTCACAGTGCGCCAGGCACAGCAGCGCCTTCGCTTCATAGTGTTTGTCATCCAGCACTTGCGCCATTTTCAGCACCCGGTGCGACAACTCCCGGCCGGCTTGCACGTGGCCACCGTCCAGCGCCTCATGCGCGTCCTTAAGGAACTTATCCAGATTGGCCCTGGTCAGCTCACAGTCTACGGAATTCATGGGCGCATTTTGTTTGAAAAATGTGATCAGGCCAGTCAAACCGCCGCCGGGTTAGCTGCCGCCCGAAAGGGTTGATAGATCCAGTTCGATGTCTTTGGAGAACAACTCGATGGCGGTCTTTGCCACCTGAGTGGTGTCGAAGTAGGCGTAGGCACCGACGCCGACCGCGCCAATCAGCGGCACCAGGCGGGAAACACTTTTTCCCAGAATGTTTTTCGTTACCTTGACGCCCAGGGTTCGCGCTGCCAATTGAATGAAGCCCAGCGAGGCGGCCTTGACAACATAGCGTTCGCCGACGCGCACCACAAGGTCGCGAAATAGCTGGGCCGAGACGTGCTTGAACAGGCAGTAAAGCATTTGCTCGCGGCCCAGCGCGGTGGTCTTGCCGTAAACCGCCGCAATGTCGGACACCAATTGCGCTTGCAGCCGCCACACACCCAGCAACTCCGGCAGGATGGTCAGCCAACTCAGAAAGCCCGGCGGCAATGCCAGCGAACCGGCCATCAGGCTGGCTTGCCGCGCGGCCACTCGGCCCAGTGCACGCGAGCGCGCTTTGGGCTGCGCAACTTCACCTTCGCCGGACGCCGGTACGCGCAGCACCAGACTCAAAATGGCGTCACCCATTTTTTGGCGCACGTCTTCCTGTGCGGCAACGGTGGCAATGGCGTTTTTAGACATGGGTGCTAAATTCGATGATCTCATGGCGGCTCTTGTCTGGCGGTGCGAAGTGCTTGATCAGCAGGCGGTAAGTGTCCAGATCAAAGGCCAGCGTGCGCCTGGCGTTCAGCGCTTCTTCAAGCTCGTTGTCGTCATGCACGGTAGCCAGATGGCACCACTGGTCAAATACGTGAATGTCAGTGCGACCACTGGCGTCATGGTGCTCGCGCAAACCGATTTTGCCAGCGTGCGGCCATACCTGCAGTTGTTGCTGTGCCAGCGCCAGCTGTAGTCGCAGGTGATGCAACTCAGGTTTCTCACCGGCGCAGCAGACGCCTTTGCAGTGGCCAATCTGGTGTGCAAAGCAGCGGCCCCGGCCGGACTCCAGCCCGAGCGCCTGCGGGCACAAAGAGTGCTTGTCAGCAAGCTCACGCAGGCCTGCAATGGCCTGCGTTTTGGAGCGGTACACGCCGTATAGCTGGCCGAACTCCTGTGGCGCCAGATCTTCACCGCGCACCAGGCTCAGCAGCGGTCGCGCCAGCGGATTGGCGTCCAGCCGCCAGGCGCATAGCGTGCGTTCGCGGCGCAACTGGCGGTTGTAAACCGGCTGGCGCTCTTTCACCAGGCGCGCCTCCAGCAGCAGGGCGCCTAGTTCACCCGCGGTTTCAATCCATTCGATACGCCGGATCTCCTGTGCAATGCGCATTTCGCGGGCCGAGCGTCCCGCCGCCTGAAAATGCGACAGCACCCGGCTGCGCATCTTGATGCTTTTGCCTATGTACAAGGGCAGTGCACTCTCGCCATAAAAGAGGTAGACACCGGGGGACTGCGGAACGTCGCTGAGCGCGGTTTCCAGCTGTGGCGGCAGCGCTGCGCTGCCTTGCAAAAGAGTAGCCGCGTGGCGGCTGATTTGCGCTGCGCCAAGTTCTTGCGTGGCAACTGCAAGCCAGGCCAGCACCACGTCCACATCGCCCATGGCACGATGGCGGGTGCTGGTTTGCAGGCCGTGGCGTTGCATGATGGCGTCCAGACCGTGGCCTCTATGCTGCGGATACAGCAGGCGTGACAAGCGCACCGTGCATAGCGTTTTGACACGCAGCGGGATCTCCATCCGGGCGAATGCGTTGAGTAAAAAGCCGTGGTCAAAACGCACGTTGTGGGCCACCAGCACGGCGCCTTCGAGCAACTCCAGCAATGGCGTGGCGACATCGGCAAAAGGAGGTGCGCTGGCCACCATCTGGTTGCTGATGCCGGTCAGCCGCTCGATGAACGACGAGATGGAAGTGCCAGGATTGACAAGGGTGCTCCAACGGGCGACTTCGATGCCGTCCTCGATGCGCACGGCCGCAATTTCGGTGATGCGATCAAACACCGGGTTGCCGCCGGTGGTTTCCAGGTCAAGCAAAACGTAGCAGGGCAACATGGGTGCAGTGGCTTAGCAAAAAATCAGCGCCAACCAGACCGGGTCATCGATGAAGTTGAGCAGCAGGTATGCACCGATGCGGTAGAGCCAGAATTCGGCGCAGCTTGTCAGGCCCGGCTTGGGGTCAAACGATGTCGATGGCATGAAAAGAGAATTGACCAGCACGGCGGTCGGCAAAGTAGTGTTCCAGCGTTGCCTTGACGGTTCTAAAGGCGATCTCGTCCCAGGGGATTTCTTCTTCGGTAAACAGCCGTGCCTCGATGGTTTCAAAGCCCGGGTCGAACTTGTCGCTGAGCAGCCGGGCCCGGTAAAACATGTGAACCTGGCCAACGCGGGCCACGTTCAGAATTGAAAAAATATCTTCCATTTCGAACTGCGCGCCAGCTTCTTCCAGCGTTTCACGGGCGGCGCCTTCAGCCAGCGTCTCAAATAACTCCATAAAGCCGGCCGGCAGCGTCCATTTTCCAAAGCGCGGTTCGATGTTGCGTTTGCACAGCAGGATCTTATTTCCCCAATAGGGCACCGTGCCCACCACGTTAAGGGGATTTTCGTAATGGATGGTGTCGCAAACGGTGCACACAGCGCGCTCTTTGGTATCGCCATCGTCCGGCAGCCGATAGAGCACCGCCGCGCCGCAATTTTTACAGTGTTTGATGGGGGTGCGCAGCATGAACCCAGTGTATTCGTCGTTAGCCGAGCGTGATTAACTGACCGTGACTTTGACTGATTCGAGTCCGGTCACGCTGCCCAGCATGGTGTCTCCGGTCACCACTGCGGCCACACCTTCCGGGGTGCCGGTGTAAATCAAGTCACCGGGTTGCAGTTCCCAGGCGGCCGACAGGTGTTCGATGGTCTCGGCAATGTTCCAGATCAGTTTGGACACATTGCTGCGCTGACGATGCTGGCCGTTCACCAGTAGCGAAATCTCGGCGTTGCCAATCTCGCCGGCAACTGACGCCGGCGTTATCGGGCCGATCGGTGCCGAATGGTCAAAACCCTTGCCGATGCACCAGGGACGGCCCTGTTTTTTCATATCGTTTTGCAGGTCGCGCCGTGTCATGTCCAGACCTACGGCGTAACCAAAGATGTGTTTGTGCGCGTCGGCCGCCTTGATATCTTTGCCGCCGGTTCCAATGGCCACCACCAGTTCGACTTCGTGGTGCAGGTTTTGGGTCAGGCTGGGGTAGGGCATGGTGCCGCTTTGACCGGCGTTAACCGCCACCACCGCACCGGCCGGCTTCATGAAGAAAAAGGGCGGCTCGCGCCCACTAAAACCCATCTCCTTGGCGTGATCCTCGTAGTTGCGTCCGACGCAATAAATGCGGTGCACCGGAAAACGCAGGGCTGTGCCCAACACGGCAACGGATACGGTTGGCGCGGGATTGAAAACGTAGTTCATGGGGATTTTCTTTCAGGCTGATTTGCTGACCAGTTCAAAGTGCTCGACCACCGGGGCCGCAGCAAAAAATGGACCCACAATGGCACGCCAGTTGGCAAACGCGGGCGATTGGCGAAAGCCCACCGTATGGTCTTGCAGCGTGTCCCAGAACACCTGCAGGATGTAGCGCTCAGTGCTTTCAATGCCGCGATTCACTTTGTAGCCCTGAAAGCCCTTGGCCTCATGGATGACGGTTTTCAAACCGCGCTGGATGGCCTCTTCAAACGCGGCGTTCTGACCAGGGTGAATGCGGATGTCGGCGAGTTCGAGGATCATGAAAGTCTCCGGTGCGTTTGTTGGTGTTGCCTGGGCGCCGAGTTTACCTTCAGACCGACGCCCGGGGGCGCGCTTCTGGGCTGCGGTATGCTGGCACCCATGACCACAGAAAACTTTATTCCCGGCAAGGATGCCTCGCTTGAGTCCACCATTACGAAACTGCAAAACAAGCTGCAGTCGCTCGGGTTTCATATTGAGGAGCGAAGCTGGCTGAACCCGGTAGAGGGTATCTGGTCGGTGCATATCCGGGACCGCGATTGCCCGCTGCTGTTTACCAACGGCAAGGGCGCCACCCGGCTGGCTTGTCTGGCCAGCGCGTTGGGCGAGTTCTTCGAGCGCCTGTCCACCAACTATTTCTGGACCCACTATTACCTGGGTCCCAAGGTGGCAGACCGGCATTACGTGCACTATCCGCAGGAGCGCTGGTTTGATGTGCCGGAAGATGGCAGCTGGCCGGTCGATTTATTGAACCCGGGTCTGCACAAGTTTTACAACCCGCAAGGCAGCGTTGACGCCAGCAGCCTGGTGGAGTTCAATTCGGGCAACGTCGAGCGCGGTATTTGCGCCATTCCCTATGTGCGCGAACGCGATGGCGTGGTCACCTATTTCCCGGTCAACATCATTGGCAATCTGTATGTGAGCAATGGCATGTCGGCCGGTAACACCCAGGCCGAAGCGCGCACGCAGGCGTTGTCGGAGATTTTCGAGCGTCACATCAAGGGTCGCATCATCAGCGAAGGCATCTGTCTGCCCGATGTGCCGGAAGGCGTGATTGCGCGTTATCCGCGTATTGCTGCGGGCGTCAAAGCCCTGCGTGCCGCCGGCTTTGGCATTCTGGTCAAGGACGCGTCGCTGGGTGGTCAATACCCGGTGATGAACGTCACCCTGTTGAATCCGCAGGACCAGGGTTGCTTTGCCAGTTTTGGCGCGCACCCGCGCTTCGAGATTGCCCTGGAGCGGGCCCTGACCGAACTATTGCAGGGTCGGGCTCTGGATGCGCTGGCCGGCTTTCCGGTGCCGGGTTTTGATCTGGAAGAAGTAGCGAGTTCGACCAATATCGAGATCCATTTTGTCGACTCCAGTGGCGTCATCCATTGGGCGTTTCTGGGTGATCAACCCGACTATCCGTTTTGCGACTGGAACTTCAGCAACACCACGGCCGAGGACTACGCCTGGGCGGTCGAGCGGATTCACCGTGACGCGCGCGAAATCTACATTGCCGACTTCACCCACCTGGGCGTTTATGCCTGCCGCATTCTGGTGCCGGGCATGTCCGAGATTTACCCGGTGGACGATCTCGAGTTCGAGAACAATAGTGTCGGCAACGATATTCGCGAAGCGATCTTGAATCTGCCCGAGCTGGACGACGAAGAATGCTCGGATCTGCTGGACACTCTGAATGAATCTGCGCTGGCCGACCAGCGACCGGTGGCGGCGGTAATAGGACTGGCGGCGGATGCCGGATCGTTCTGGAGCGACCTGCGCGTGGGTGAACTCAAAACGTTGCTGGCGCTGGCCATTGGTGATGAAACAGCGACGCTGGAGGGCTGCGATTGGGTTCGGCATTTCGACCAGCTCAATGCGCAGCGCCGCAATGTTTATGCCTGTATTGAGAGCCTGATCAATCTGGCGGAAATGGGCGATAGCGGTCCTTATCTGGATGCCTTGCGTCAGCTTTACGGTGCCGGTGCCGTGGCACAGGCGCATGCGCTCATCATGCAGACCGATCGCTTTATGGGTATCGCGGCGCCGGGGCTGGCGCTGGTGGGCTGTGAAATGCATCGCAAGTTGTTGCTGGCCTATGACAAGGTTCAGTTGCGTTCAATTTGAGATATGACCCCCACGCTTGTCACTTCGTGTACTGCGCTGCCCCCCGAGGGGGCTGTGCTTGCTTGGGGCGGCCCGGCGCGGCGCACGGCCCACTGGCGCCGGAGCTGGAGATGAAGTTTCTCAGGAGCATTCTCAGAAAGTTATTTTTCCCGCTGATTGCGGCGCTGTTGCTATTCGAGGAGTGGGGCTGGGAACCGCTGGCCGCACTTTTTGCCCGCCTGGCCCATCTGCCGCTGTGGGCCTGGCTGGAAAGAAAAATTACTCAGTTACCGCCACGCTGGGCACTGCTTGTTTTTGGAGTACCCATGCTGGCTTTGCTGCCGGTAAAGTTGCTGGCGATCTACTTGTTTGGAAAAGGTCAGGCAACCCTGGGACTGATCCTGTTGCTGGGCGCCAAGATTGGCGGCACCGCGGTGGTGGCGCGTCTGTTCCAGTTGACGCAGCCGGCCCTGCTGCAGTTGCGCTGGTTCGCCCGCTGGTATCCACGCTGGAAGACCTGGAAAGAAGCTGTGCTGGCCGAAATACGCGGCTCAGCCGCCTGGCGCGCGGGGCAAGAGCTCAAGCGCTCGGTCAAGGCCTGGCTGAGGGCTTGGCGAGGCCAGTAGCGGCGTATTGATCGCCAGCGCGGCTTTCGGTTTATCCTTTGCGGCATGAAGCTGTACAACTACTTCCGCTCGTCGGCCTCGTTTCGGGTGCGCATTGCACTGGAGCTTAAAGGCTTGCGCTACGACTATGTGCCGGTCCACCTGGCGCGCGGGGAACACAAACAAGAGGCTTACACGTCGATTGCGGCGCAAGCGATGGTGCCCGTGCTGGAAGTCAATGGGCAGCGTCTGTCGCAGTCGATGGCGATCATGGAGTACCTCGATGAGTGCCATCCACAACCGCCCTTGCTGCCGCCGGACGCGCTGAGCCGGGCGCGGGTGCGCTCACTGGCGCAGCTCATTGCCTGCGAGATTCATCCGCTCAATAATCTGCGCGTACTCAAGTACCTGGTGAATGAACTCAAGCTGGAGGAACAAGCGAGAAACCGCTGGTACCAACACTGGGTGCGAGTTGGACTGGAGAGTTTCGAGCGTCAATTGCACGCCGTTGCCGCGCAGGGTGAGCCCACTGCTTTGGCGCCACCCATTTATTGTCATGGTGAAACGCCGACGCTGGCAGACTGCTGCCTGGTACCGCAGATCTTTAACGCCCGGCGTTTTGATGTGAATCTGGACGGTTTGCCTTTGACCATGGCGGTATTCGATACCTGCATGGCACTGCCTGCATTCCAGCGGGCGCAGCCGAGCAATTGCCCGGACCATGAAGCTTAGGGCGGCTGAGTCGTGAATCCCGCCTGGCTGATTCCGGATTGGCCGGCGCCTGTGCAGGTGCGATCGGTTTGCACCACGCGCGCTGGTGGCTGCTCTATGGCGCCCTACGACAGCCTCAACCTTGGCGAACATGTCGGGGACCGCTTGTCGGACGTGCTGACCAACCGGGCAATTCTTCAACAGTCGATTGCGGCCCGGCCGGTTTTTTTGTCGCAGGTCCATGGCGCGCAGGTGCTTGGGCTGACTAGCCAAACACAGCAAGGAACCCTGGCCGATGGCTGCATCACAAGTCAGCCGGGTGTCGCTTGCACTGTCATGGTGGCCGACTGCCTGCCGGTGCTGCTGAGCAACCGGCAGGGCAGCCTGGTGGCGGCGGCACATGCGGGCTGGCGCGGCCTGGCAGGGCAGGGCGGGAGAGGGATTCTTGAGTCTGTTGTGGAGCGCTTTTGCGCGTTCCGCAAAGTCGATAGAGTGCAGGCGGCGCACGAAATGCTGGCCTGGTTGGGTCCCTGTATCGGACCGCAAGCGTTTGAGGTGGGCGACGAGGTGCGACACGCCTTTGTCGCCACTGACCCGGCGGCTGCCAAGTTATTTATGCCGACAGACAGTGGCAAATGGCTGGCAAATTTGCCTGCGCTGGCACGGTTGCGCCTGCAGGCCATGGGTGTCACGCAAATTTTTGGCAACGACGGCAGTCCGGCATGGTGCACCGTCAGCCAGCCGCTACGGTTCTTTTCGCATCGGCGCGATCACGTCAGTGGCCGCATGGCGGCCTGCATCTGGCTCGCTTGAAGGCGCGCTGGCAGGAAGCTCAGCCAGTGCGGCCAGCTCGGCCGCTTCTCTGGATTTGATGGCGCGGCGCCGGCCCGGTGCGCGTATCAGGTAAACCACCAGGGCCACCGGTGCCAGGCCATAAAATATAAAAGTCATGACCGCACCCAGCAGCGTGCCATTGGTGTTGGTGGCTTCGGCGACGGCCATCATGAGCGCAACATACAACCAGGCAATCGGCACAATGTACATAAATTTGGCGACTGAAAAAGCAGGGATGTTGCAGTATGTCAGGTTCTCGTACGGTAAGACCTGAGATACTCGGGTTTCATTCAGTAGGCGCAATAAAGAGGACACAGCATGGCACAGGATTCTCCTGAATTTTGGGCGCAATCAGCGCAGCAGTTTCAACAGACTTTAAGTGACAGCTGGACCCAGGCTTTGCAGTCCCTGCAGAACATTGATCTGGGCAGCGCCGGGCCCGGACTGGGCGCCACCCAGGGTAAACCGCCAGCGATTCGTTTTTCGCCGGAAAAGTTGCAGGCCTTGCAGCAACAATACCTGACGGACGCCGCCGGTCTGTTGAACGAAAGTCTGCATGGCAAACTGCAAGCCAAGGACAAGCGTTTTTCTGCCGAGGCCTGGGCCAACAACCCGGCCGCCTCTTTTGCCGCCGCCGCTTACCTGCTCAATACCCGCGCCTTGATGACTCTAGCCGACGCCGTTGAGACCGACCAAAAAACACGGGCCCGTATCCGTTTTGCGGTGGAACAGCTGAGTGCCGCGGCAGCGCCCAGCAATTTCATGGCGTTCAACGCCGAAGCGCAAAAGATGGCGATCGAAACGCAGGGCGAGAGCATTGCCAAGGGCGTCACCAACCTGATTCACGATCTGCGTCAGGGTCACGTATCGATGACCGATGAAAGCGTGTTTGAAGTCGGTAAAAACGTCGCCACCACGGAAGGCGCCGTGGTGTTCGAGAATGAATTGTTCCAGTTGATCGAGTACAAGCCCCTGACCGCCAAGGTCTACGAAAAGCCGTTTCTGCTGATTCCGCCTTGCATCAACAAGTTCTACATTCTGGACCTGCAGCCGGAGAACTCCGTCATTCGCTATGTCGTGGCGCAGGGACACCGCACTTTCGTGGTGAGCTGGCGCAACCCGGATGCTTCGCTGGCCAACAAGACCTGGGACAACTACGTCGAGGACGCGGCCATCAAGGCGATTGCCGTGACGCAGGAGATAACCGGAGCAAAAACCATCAATGCTCTTGGATTTTGTGTTGGCGGAACGATTCTGGGCACGGCACTGGCGGTGCTGGCGGAGCGCGGTCACAAGCCGGTCACCAGTGCCACCTTTCTCACCTCGCTGCTTGATTTCAGCGACACCGGTATCCTGGACGTTTTCATTGATGAGTCTTTTGTCAATTACCGTGAACAGGAGATGGGCCAGGGCGGCTTGATGAAAGGCAAGGACCTGTCAAGCACCTTCAGTTTTTTGCGACCCAACGACCTGGTGTGGAACTACGTGGTGGGCAATTACCTCAAGGGCGAAACACCGCCGGCCTTCGACCTGTTGTACTGGAACAGTGATTCGACCAATTTGCCCGGACCTTTTTACGCCTGGTATCTGCGCAACACCTACCTTGAAAACAAGCTGGTCAAACCCGGCGCGGCCGTCTGCTGTGGCGAGAAGGTTGATTTGCGCAAATTGGATATGCCGGTCTACATCTACGGCTCGCGCGAAGACCACATTGTGCCGATTGGGGGCGCTTACGCGTCGACCCAGGCGCTGCCCGGAAAGAGGCGTTTTGTGATGGGTGCTTCCGGTCATATAGCGGGCGTCATCAACCCGCCCGCCAAGAATAAGCGCAGCCACTGGATACGCGCCGACGGCAAACTGCCCAAGAGTCACGCGGAATGGCTGGCCGGTGCCACCGAGTACCCCGGCAGTTGGTGGACTGATTGGTCACAGTGGCTCAAAACCCATGCTGGCAAACAGGTCCCCGCGCCAAAGGCCTACGGCAAGGGAAAATACAAGGCCATCGAAGCCGCCCCTGGCCGCTATGTGAAGGCAAAAGCCTGATCGCTTGAGCACAAAGTTTTTTTTATTAAACGGAGAAGAAAATGGAAGATATCGTCATCGTTTCAGCTGTGCGCACCGCCGTGGGCAAATTTGGCGGCAGCATCGCCAAGACCCCGGCCACCGAGTTGGGTGCCGCAGTCATCAAAGCCTTGCTGGAGCGCAGCGGTGTCGGCGCCGATCAGATCGGTGAAGTCATCATGGGACAGGTGTTGGCCGCAGGCGTTGGTCAGAACCCGGCACGCCAGTCGCTGATCAAGAGTGGCCTGTTGAAAGAAACGCCGGCGCTTACCATCAATGCCGTGTGTGGTTCCGGCCTCAAGGCCGTCATGCTCGCCGCGCAAGCGGTGGCCTGGGGCGACAGCGACATCGTGATTGCCGGTGGCCAGGAGAACATGAGTGCCTCACCGCACGTCTTGCTCGGTTCGCGCGATGGTCAGCGCATGGGCGACTGGAAGATGATCGACTCCATGATTGTTGACGGCCTGTGGGACGTCTACAACCAGTACCACATGGGCATCACCGCCGAGAACGTGGCCAAGCAATACGGCATCACGCGCGACATGCAGGACGCCCTGGCATTGGCCAGCCAGCAAAAAGCGGCTGCCGCGCAGGACGCCGGCAAGTTCAAGGACGAAATCGTTCCTTTCAGCATCGCCCAGAAGAAGGGTGATCCGATTGTCTTTGCCGCTGACGAATACCTCAACCGCAAGACCAATGCCGAAGCGCTGGCTAGCCTGCGTCCGGCCTTTGACAAAGCCGGTGGCGTGACGGCCGGCAATGCGTCCGGCATCAACGACGGCGCTGCCGCCGTGATGGTGATGAGCGCCAAAAAAGCCGCCGCTTTGGGGCTCAAACCGCTGGGTCGCATAGCCAGCTTTGCCACCAGTGGCGTGGACCCGGCGCTGATGGGTATGGGACCGGTGCCGGCTTCGCAAAAGGCACTGGCGCGCGCTGGCTGGAAGGCGGCCGACCTCGATCTGCTGGAAATCAACGAGGCGTTTGCGGCACAGGCGTGCGCTGTCAATCAGCAAATGGGCTGGGACACTTCCAAGGTCAACGTCAATGGTGGTGCCATTGCCATCGGTCACCCCATCGGTGCGTCCGGCTGCCGTATTCTGGTCACGCTGCTGCACGAAATGCAGCGCCGCAATGCAAAAAAAGGCATTGCCTCTTTGTGCATCGGCGGCGGTATGGGAGTGGCGTTGACGATCGAGCGATGAGCCTGGGGATGGGGCCTGGGTGGCGAAACGTCTGGTTGGCCGCCGCCCTGGGTCTGGCGTCGGCCTGGGCCTGCGCTGACAGCCCGTTGTGCCGCCTGGGACTCAGGCAATCGCCCATCGACATCGTCGCAACGGTCAAGCACGCGTTGCCGGCGCTGGAGTTTCATTACCGCGCTGCGCCTTTGAAAATTGCCAACGACGGACACACGGCGCGGGTGCGTTTTAGCAACGCTGGCGGGCTCAAGATCGGCAACGAGAGTTTCACGCTGCAGCAGTTTCACTTTCATACACCCGGCGGTGATCGCCTTGCCGGTGAACAATTCGCCATGGCCGCGCACCTGCTGCACAAGAGCAGGACCGGGCGTCTGCTGGCGCTGGTGGTGTTGTTTCGCCAGGGCGGCGAGAACCCGGCGCTGGCTGCGCTGTGGCCCCAAATTCCCGAGCCTGTTGACGGTGATCACTTGATTGCCGGTGCGTCTGTCGATGCCAGTCGTCTGTTGCCCGGCAGTCGCTCCTACTATCGCTATGAAGGCTCGCTGACCGCGTCGCCGTGTACCGAGAACGTGACCTGGCTGGTGATGAAGCAGCCGCTTGAGTTGTCGCCCGCTCAGTTGCTCTTCTGGCGCGCCCGGTTTGCCGACAACATTCGAGCACCGCAGCCTCTTCATGGCCGCATCGTCCAGGAAAATGGCTAACTTTCATGCGCAACGCTGCGCCGTAAATTAATTTTGAAAGAATATATGCAGCAACACCCGCAACGAGTCATGGCAGCGCGAGGGTTTTGCGCCGCGCTGTTGCTGGCCAGCAGTGCAATGATCGTCCCTGCCTTCGCTCAAGCTGCCGCGCGGCCGGGCAAGCCCAAGGCGCCTGGGGTGGAAGTGACCGTCACGGAGGAAATGACTGGTGCCGGCATTGTTTCCAGTGGCGTCACCTTGCCACCGATTCCGCCGGTGACCGGTAGTCGCAAGGACCCGGTGCCTTCCTGGGGCAAACCGCTGCCGTATCCGGTAGTCATTGCCGACCGGCGCAACAATCGGCTGATCGAGATTGCACCCAACAAAAACATCATTTGGGAGTTTGTTTCGCCCGGCCTGAAGGTCTATCGCGGCAATGAAGATGTGAACTTTTCGCCTGACGGCAAACGGCTGGCAGTGAGCGAGGAAGATAACTTTGATGTGCACATCGTCGATTACGAACAGAAGGCGCTGACCTGGACCTACGGCACGCCCGACTTCCGCGGCAAGGCGCCCGGCTTTTTGAATTATCCCGACGACGCGCACCTGTTGGCCGACGGCAAGGTGATTACAGCCGATATTCGCAATTGCCGCATTCTGATCATTGACCCGAAGGACAACAGCATCGCCACTCAATGGGGCAAGCCAGGCAAGTGCCGGCACAAACCACCCCATCAACTGGCGCACCCGAACGGCGCCACGCCACTGGAAAATGGTGACATTCTGGTGACAGAGATTTCCGGCTCATGGATTTCGCGCATCACGCGTCAAGGCAAGGTATTGTGGAGTGTGAAAGCGCCCAACATTCGCTATCCGTCAGACGCCTTCTTGACGGTCGATGGCAAGCAGGTGATCGTGGCTGACTTCTGGAAGCCCGGGCGTATCGTCATTTTTGACCCGGCCAGCCGCAAAATAAGTTGGGAATATTTTGTCAAGGACGGCGAGAAAATGCTGGATCATTCCAGTATCGCCCGCGAGTTGCCTGACACCGGCGACATATTTGTGGTTGACGATTTGCGTGACCGCGTCATGGTGATTGACCGCAAGACCAAGGAATTCATCTGGCAGTACGGCGTGACTGACACCAAAGGTCACACGCCGGGCCTCCTTTTCTATCCGGATGGCTTTGACATTGACGTCTTTCGCGACTGGAAGGCGGCGCTCGCGAAGCCCCCAGTCCGGCCTGTATTGCGGTGAGCTTTTCAAGTCGACCGACACACCCAGCCAGTATCAATTTGTGGGTCTTTGTCAGTGTTTTCCGCAATGCGGCTGGCGTAATTTGTGGCTATAGTGCGGTCTCGCCTATTCAATCGTCACTACAGGAGTAAAACAATGAGTCAAAAAGTCGCATATGTCACCGGCGGCATGGGGGGCATCGGTACTGCCATTTGCCAGCGCTTGCACAAGGAAGGTTTCAAGGTCATTGCCGGTTGCGGTCCGACCCGTGACCACGCCAAGTGGCTGGCCGAGCAGACCGCGCTGGGTTTCACTTTTTACGCGTCGGTGGGCAATGTTGGAGACTGGGATTCCACCGTGGAAGCCTTTACCAAGACCAAGGCCGAGCATGGAAGCGTTGATCTGTTGGTCAACAACGCCGGCATCACACGCGATCGTATGTTTATCAAAATGTCGCGCGAAGACTGGGACGCTGTGATTGAAACCAACCTCAACTCCATGTTCAATGTCACCAAACAGGTGGTCGCCGACATGGTGGAAAAGGGCTGGGGTCGTATTGTCAATATTTCTTCGGTGAATGGCGCAAAAGGCCAGGCCGGCCAGACCAACTACTCTGCCGCCAAGGCTGGTATGCACGGTTTCACCATGGCTCTGGCGCAGGAATTGGCCACCAAGGGCATTACCGTCAATACGGTAAGTCCGGGCTACATCGGCACCGATATGGTGAAGGCGATTCGCCAGGATGTACTCGACAAGATCGTGGCCACCGTGCCGGTCAAGCGCCTGGGTGAACCCAGCGAAATAGCATCCATCATTGCCTGGCTGGCCTCTGACGAAGGCAGTTATTCGACTGGCGCCGATTTCTCGGTGAACGGCGGCTTGCACATGGGATGATGATGACTTGGGCGGGTGCCAACTCCCGCTTTCGACGCCTGGCTGTTGCAATCTGCTGTGCCACGTTGTATGCACCCTTGGTCGCGCAGGCCGAGGGAAGCAGCGAGTCCAACTTGGTGCCAACCCCAACGCTCTGGCGAGCAACTACGGAGAGCGTCGAACTGCTTGGCGGCGAAAAGATGGGACTGCTGGGCCTTGACTTGTTGTTTGATGTGAACGACAGGTTGCGCTTGGGTATGGGCACTTACGGCGCGGTGCGCGGCGAGCGTGGCGGCTTCATTACCCTGGGTCTGGTAGGCGAAGCGCGCCAGCGTCTGAGCCCGAACTGGTTGGCGCGTGCCGGGCTGTTTGTCGGTGCCGGCGGCGGGCGTGGCGGCTACACGCTGTCGGGCGGGGGCCTGTCGGGCGGGGGCTTGATGCTGCGCGGTGATGTTGGTCTAAACTACGAGAGCGGGCGCTACGGTAATTTCGGCTTGGGTGTCAGCCACGTGCAATTTCCGTCCGGAGTCATCCAAAGCACGCAGCCTTATCTTCAGTACGAATACCCATTTTTCAGTCTCTTGAACCCGGCGTGGACGACCGCCTTGCCCGCCGTTGGCAACGCCACTGCGGGCGACTGCGCCGTGCTGGCCCGGAGCACAGAATTTGCGTTGGTGACGCGCACCTACAAGATTCCATCCTCGGTCGTGCGCGACGACGGGCTGGCGCAACACAGCAGTATGCAATTGCTGGGTGTCGAATGGTTGTCCTATCTGGATCAACACTGGTTTTTGAAGCTGGAGTCCGAGGGTGCCATGGGTGGCCAGAGCAATGGCTATATGCAAATTCTGGCGGGCGGCGGCTACCGCCATGCACTTTCAGACAGCACGGCAGTCAAATTGCACGCGGCGGCTGGCCCGGCCGGCGGTGGTGGTGTCGACACCGGCGGCGGCTTGTTGCTGGACGCTGGCATTTCACTGAGTCAAAAACTAAGCTCGCGTACCGCGCTGGAGTTATCGCTTGGCGAAGTGCACGCGCCATCCAGAAGCTTCACTGCAACCAGTCTGGGCGTCAAGCTGAACTATCAGTTTGGCTTGCCCGGCGTGTCTGAACAAGCGCTGTCCTGGTCTGCCCTGAGTGATTTTGATGCCACCAAGCTTCGGGCGCGGGTCGTCAACCAGACTTATTTCAAGGCCGCTCCTGCGTGGCGCAACCGTTCGGTCGACCAGTCGGTCAGCAATCTGGGTGTCCAGCTTGATTACTTTGTGGCTCCCAACTGGTTCGTGACCGGTCAAGGCCTGGCTGCCTATGCCGGTGATGCCGGTGCCTACATGACAGGTCAAGTGGGTGTGGGTCTGCAGCAGCCTCTGTCGCAGCGCTGGTTTGTCGAGGCTGAGGCCTTGCTGGGCGCCGCCGGCGGCGGCGGATTGGCTGTGGGTGGTGGCCTGGTGGGTCAGGGCAATGCCTCCATCGGTTTTCGCTTTTCGAACACGCTATCGTTGCTGGTCAGCGCCGGCAGAGTTGCCGCTCCCAAGGGTGATTTCAGGGCCAACGTGGCCGGTCTGGCGCTGGTTTATCAGTTCACCGGGTTTACCCACAAGTAGCTGCGCCGCAGGGGTGGTCCACGGCGTACCGTTTTGACCTGGCGGCATTGTGGTTTTCCATAGTTGCCGGAGACAACTTTCGCGTTTAGAGTGCCGTCTTATCAGCGCACCTGGAACACGCCGTGAACTCATTCAATCAGGCTCAAAGGCGCCCCTCTGCAAGTCCCTCTATGCGCAGGCGGTGACGGCGGTGATTCTTGGTGTGTTGTTAGGGCACTATCCGCAACTGGGTGCCGACGGCGGTGGGCACTGTGCCAGTTGCCGGGCTGGCGCTGATCCTGGGCATTGATCGTTTTATGTCCGAGGCGCGGGCGTTGACCAACCTGGTGGGCAACGGAGTCGCCACCCTGGTGGTCGCCAGGTGGACCGGTGAGCTTGATACGAAGCAGCTTCAAGCGGGTCTGAACAACGAGAGCTGGGCCGAATCCGACGAGCCGGAAATATTGCTGGATCAACAGGTGGCGCGCATGGCGGTTGACAAAAAGTAGCAGCTTTTTTGAAGATCTAACCTGTCATCAGACGGACAGCGATTCAATCTCGCTCGATAACGCCAGCCACTGTTCTTCGAGTTGCTGCAACTGATCGTTGACGGTTTTCAGGCGCTTTCCGAGTTCCGCAATTTCGGCCGGAGGCGGCGACTTGCAAAGATGAGCTTCCAGCGCTGCGCCCTCGCCGTTGAAAACGGTCATGCGCGCTTCGAGTTCTTCCAGCCGCCGTTTGAGTCCGGTTGACACGGTTTTTGTTTTCGGCGCCGCTGATGCCGCAGCCTGGGCCTTGCGCTCGGCTTTCGCTGCCACACTGCTGGCTTCCTTGATCGCCTCGCGCTGGCGTTTGGCTTCGTCCAGCAGGTAGCGCTGGTAATCGTCCAGATCGCCGTCAAACGGCGATACACCACCGCGCGAGACCATCCAAAACTCGTCGCAGACAGCGCGCAGCAGGGCGCGGTCGTGGCTGACCAGCATCACAGTGCCTTCAAATTCGTTGAGTGCCATGGAGAGCGCCTCGCGGGTTGCCAGGTCCAGGTGGTTGGTCGGCTCATCGAGCAGCAACAGGTTGGGACGCTGCCAGACAATCATGCACAACACCAAGCGAGCCTTCTCGCCGCCGCTCATGCTGCCGACCGCTTGCTTAACCATGTCACCGCCGAAGTTAAAAGTGCCCAGGAAGCTACGCAGGTCTTGCTCGCGCGTGGCTTGGCCGGCAATTTTTCCGGCAGTGGTCATGTCCTTGACCAGCCGAATCATGTGTTCCAGCGGCGTGTCACTGGGGCGCAAGACGTCAAGTTCTTGCTGGGCAAAGTAGCCAATGTTCAAACCCTTGCCTTCGGTGATCTCGCCGTCAATCGCCTGCAAACTGCGGGCCACAGTCTTCACCAAGGTTGATTTGCCTTGCCCATTGGCGCCCAGAATGCCAATGCGCTGGCCCGCCAGTACCGAGCGACTCACCTTGTTCACAATGACGGTGGGTGGCGTGCCTTCGGGGGCATCTGGCGGCGCCGGGTAGCCAAAGCTCACGCCCGACATCGATAGCATGGGGTTGGGCAGGTTGGCGGGCTCCTTGAATTCAAAAGTGAAGTCGGCCTCCGACAGTAGCGGCGCGATTTTCTCCATGCGGTCCAATGCCTTGACCCGACTTTGTGCCTGCTTGGCCTTGCTGGCCTTGGCCTTGAAGCGGGCAATGAACTTTTGCAGGTGCGCAATCTTGTCCTGCTGTTTGGCAAAGGCGTTTTGCTGCAACGTCATTTGCTCAGCGCGCATGTCTTCAAACTTGCTGTAGTTGCCGCCGTAGCGCACCAGCTTTGCCGCGTCAATGTGCAGGGTGACGTCGGTCACTGCATCCAGAAATTCGCGGTCGTGGCTGATGACGATCATGGTCCCTTCATAGCGCTTGAGCCAGGCCTCCAGCCACACCAGGGCGTCAAGGTCCAGGTGGTTGGTGGGCTCGTCCAGCAGCAGCAGGTCGGACGGACACATCAGGGCACGGGCCAGTTGCAGACGCATGCGCCAGCCACCCGAAAAGCTGTTGACCGGGTTGGCGAGTTCGGTGGTCTTGAACCCCAGTCCCAGAATCAGTGCCTGGGCGCGTGCTGGTGCGTCATGGGCCCCGGCGTCCTGCAACGCCATGTAAGCGTGGGCCATGCGGTCGTAGTCATCGGTGGTCTCCGCTGCGTTGACTTCCTGTTGCGCGGCCAGCAGCGTCGTGTCGCCATCCACCACAAAGTCGGTGGCGCTTTGTTCGGTCTCGGGCATGTCCTGCGCCACCTGGCCCATGCGCCATTGGGTCGGCAGGTAATACTCACCAGCGTCTTCATGCAGCGTGCCGTTGAGCAGCGCAAACAGTGAGGACTTGCCGGCACCGTTGCGACCCACCAGTCCCACTTTTTCACCCGGGTTCAGGGTGATCGTAGCGGCGTCGAGCAGCACCTTGGCGCCGCGGCGCAGGGTGACATTTTTGAGAGTGATCATGCGGGCGTTAAATTTTTGTTGGGGTCGGTTGGGTCGAGCGGCAAACCCAGAAAAACAAGGTGGTCCTTGGCCGGCTCCCGGAATGAGGCGATGGGTAAAAAGCCGAGTTGCCGGTACAACGCGAGCGCCTGCACATTGTGTGGCCAGGTGCAAATTGCGGCGGTCCGGTAGCCGGCCTGACGGGCTTGGGTGAGCAGCGCCTCGGTCAATGTCCTCGCCAAGCCTTGGCGGCGAAAACCTTCCCGGACGTACACCCGTTTGATTTCCGCAATACCGTCGTGCGCGCTGGCCACGAAGGCGCCACAACCAGCCAATTCACCTTCGAAATGGGCTACCAGCACGGCACCGCCAGGCGCGGCGTAACGCCCCGGCAATTGCGCCATGTCGGCCCAGATGGTGCTGTTGGGTGGGTTGTCCAGATCGCGCTCGGCGTACTCCAGCAACAGGCCTTTAAAAATTTCAAAGTCAGTCGCGGTTGAGAGCAGGGTGAGGGTGAACTGAAGGTGCATGGCTTGGGCGTTAGCTTGGCAGTGTGTCATGATCGGCTTGCAGCATCTCGCGCGTCACCAGCAGCACCTGGTCGTCGCCAGCGCTGGTTTGCAGCCAGACCACTTCGAGTCTGGGAAAGGCTGCCTCGAAGTTGACGCGTTCGTTGCCGATCTCCAGCACCAGCACGGCGCCTTGGCTCATGTGCCGCGGTGCGTCCACCAGCAGTTGACGGATGAAGTCCATGCCGTCATGGCCACCCTGAGTGTTGCCGTCCAATGCCAAGGCCGGCTCGGCCTTGTATTCCGGTGGCAGGGCAGCCATGCTGGTCGAGTTGACGTAAGGTGGGTTGCAAAGAATCAGGTCAAACAGCCCGTCCACCGATGCCAGACCATTGGCGACCAACAGGCCAACGCGATCCTGCAAGTGGTACTTGTCGATGTTGATACGAGCTACCGCGAGGGCGTCTGTCGAGATGTCGGAGGCAAGCACCATCACATCCGGGTAAGCCATTGCGGCAAGCACCGCCAGACTGCCGTTTCCCGTGCACAGGTCAAGGACTTTGCAGGTGGACTCGGCAAGCCAGCAATCCAGGCGTTCATTCACCAGCAACTCGGCAATGAAGGAACGCGGCACGATGGCGCGCTCGTCGACGTAAAACGCAACACCCTGCAACCAGGCTTCGCGCGTCAGGTAGGCAGACGGTTTACGGGATGAGATTCTGGCACTGAAAAGTGAAGCCACCTGGGCTTGTTTCTCATCGGCCACTGCTTGATTTGCCAGTGATTTTGGGCCGTCCAGCGGCGTATCAAGCGGCAAGCCCAGCTGCCACAAGACCAGCCACGCTGCTTCATCAAACGCATTGCTGGTGCCGTGACCAAACGCCACGCCAGCGGCGGCCAGTTGACTTGCGCCGGCCTCAATCAATTCGGCAACGGTCATGGCTTCAGGCGTGCGTTCAGATTTTCCAGCACACGTCGGTAAATGTTCTTCAGCGGTTCGATGTCTGCCACAAGAATGTGTTCGTCAATCTTGTGGATGCTGGCGTTGGGTGGCCCCAGCTCGATGACCTGAGGGCAAATTTTGGCTATGAAACGTCCATCGCTGGTGCCGCCGGTAGTGGAGAGATGGGTGTCTATCCCAGTTTCAGCTTTGATCGCCGAGCGCACTGCGGCAACCAGCGTTCCGGGTGTCGTTAAAAACGGCAAACCACCGACGGTCCAAGTCAACTTGTAGTCAAGACCGTGCCGTTCCAGTACGGTTTGCACGCGCGACTGAAGACTTTCGGGCGTCGACTCGGTGGAAAAACGGAAATTGAAGTCAATTGCCAGCACGCCAGGAATCACGTTGCCGGCCCCGGTGCCGGCGTGCACATTGCTCACCTGCCAGCAAGTGGGGGGGAAGAACTCGTTGCCTTGATCCCATTCCATGTCGACCAACTCGGCCAGGGCTGGAGCGAACAGATGGACCGGATTTTTTGCCAGCTGCGGGTAGGCAATATGACCCTGCACACCTCTAATGCTCAGACGCCCGCTCATAGAGCCTCGGCGGCCATTCTTGATCATGTCGCCCGTGCTTTGAAGCGACGTCGGCTCGCCCACAATGCAGTAGTCCATTCGTTCGCCGCGCGCTTGCAAGGCTTCGCAAACGACCACCGTGCCGTCCAGCGCGGGGCCCTCTTCGTCGCTCGTGATCAAAAAACCGATCGACAGGCCGGTGTCGGGCTGCGCTGCCACAAACTCCTCAACAGCCACCACAAAAGCCGCCAGCGAAGTCTTCATGTCGGCGGCGCCGCGACCATACAACTTGCCTTCACGCTGCGAGGGCATGAACGGGTCGCTGTGCCACTGGTCCAGCGGACCGGTGGGCACCACATCCGTGTGACCGGCAAAAACTATCAATTTGCTGGCTGCAATCGCATCGGTGACGCGTGTCGATGGCCGCTTGGCCCATAAGTTGGTAACACGAAAATCTGATGGCCCGCTGGAGATGGTTTCACAAACAAAGCCCAATGGGGCCAGGCGAGTGGCGATGATGTGCTGGCACCCGGCATCATCCGGCGTCAGCGACGCGCAGGAAATCAGCTGTTTTGCAAGTTGCAGTGTGCGGGGCATCAGTGTTTCACGTCCAGTGTGATTTCTGTGAAAGATGGCTCGTCGTCCGGGTCTTCCTGCGGCTCCTCTGGCTTGGCGCGAACGCTAAAGTCATTTTCCAGTCGCCACATCAAATTGGTGGGTGAATCAGAATTGGCCAGCCCTTCTTTGCGCTCCACAATGCCTCGCACAATCAGGCGCGCAATGTCCTGCTCAAAGGTCTGGCTGCCGGCTGCCATCGACTTTTCCATCGCCTCTTTGACACCGGAAAAGTCACCTTTTTCAATCAACTCGTAGACCAGTTTGGTATTGAGCAAAATCTCCACGGCAGGTATGCGCGCGCCGCTCACTGTGCGCAACAGACGTTGCGACACAATCGCTTTCAAGGCAGCGGCCAGGTCGCCCAGCAGGGTCGGTCGCACTTCCACCGGATAAAACCCCAGAATCCGGTTCAGGGCCTGGTAGCTGTTGTTGGCGTGCAGGGTTGCCAGGCACAGATGGCCTGACTGGGCGTAGGCAATGGCCGACGACATGGTGTCACGGTCGCGTATCTCACCAATCAGGATGACGTCGGGCGCTTGCCGCAAGGCGTTCTTGAGGGCCAGCTCGGTGGAGCGCGTGTCGATGCCGACTTCGCGCTGGTTGACCACTGAGCGCTTGTTCTTGAACAGAAATTCAACCGGGTCTTCAATCGTGAGGATGTGGCCGGAGGCGTGCTCGTTGCGGAAATCGAGCAACGACGCCAACGTCGTGCTCTTGCCGGTTCCGGTAGCGCCGACCAGTAGCATCAAGCCGCGCTTCTCCATGATCAATTCACTCAGGATCGATGGCACCGACAGCGTCGCCAGGGGCGGAATGTCCATCGAGATGAAACGGATCACGGCCGCCAAAGAACCACGCTGGCGCATCGCGCTGATGCGAAATCTGCCAACGCCTGCCAGGCCCCAGCCCATGTTCAGCTCGTTGGTATCTTCCAGTTCCTTGATACGCTCAGGCGGCAAAATCTCAGCCAGCAAATTGCGCGGCGCCTCGGGTGGCAGCACCTGGTTGTTGATGGGAACACATTGGCCATTGATCCGGATCAGAACCGGTGAGTGAGCCGACAGATAGACGTCGGAGGCCTTCTTCTCGCTCATCAAGCGAAGAATTCGCTCCATCGTGCCCAAGCTGCCGTTATTTGCCATCTCAGCCCTTATCAGTCGCGCAGCAAATCGTTCAGGCTGGTTTTGGCGCGCGTTTGCGCATCCACCCGTTTCACGATGATGGCCGCAAAAAGACTGTACTTGCCATTGTTCTTGGGCAGGCTGCCGCTGATCACCACCGAACCGCTGGGGATCCGGCCATAACTGACACTGTCGGTTGCACGGTCGTAAATAGGGGTGCTTTGACCCAGGTAAACGCCCATGGAGATGACCGAATTTTCCTCGACGATGACGCCCTCCACCACTTCGGAGCGGGCACCGATGAAGCAGTTGTCTTCAATGATGGTGGGGCCGGCCTGCATCGGCTCCAGCACGCCACCGATGCCGACACCTCCGCTAAGGTGCACATTTTTGCCGATTTGTGCACATGATCCAACGGTGGCCCATGTATCCACCATGGTGCCTTCGTCCACATAAGCCCCGATGTTGACGTAGGACGGCATCAAAATGACGCCCTTGCCGAGAAAGCTGCCGCGCCGCGCGACTGCTGGCGGCACCACGCGCACACCGGTGGCTTTCATGGCCTGGGCGTCCAGGTGGGCAAATTTGGTCGGCACCTTGTCGTAGAAACCCAGGTCACCCGCCTTCATGATCTCGTTGTCTTTCAGGCGAAAGCTCAGCAGCACGGCTTTTTTGATCCACTGGTGCGTGGTCCACTGGCCCACGGCTTCGCGGGTGGCGACGCGCAAGCGCCCCGAGTTGAGCTGGGCAATAACTTGCTCGACTGCCGCAAGTACATCCTTGGGTGCCGATTGGCTGGAAAAATTGGCGCGATCTTCCCACGCGGCATCGATGATTTTTTGCAGTTGCTGTGGCATGAAAGCTTTTCTCAGGTTCGGTTGATCAAGTTCTGGATTTGACAAACTCAACAATGCGTTGGGCCGCCTCGACACATTCAGCGGTCTCGGCCACCAGGGCCATGCGAATACGCCCTTCACCCGGGTTTGCGCCTTGACTGTCGCGCGACAGGTAAGACCCGGGCAAAACCGTCACATTGTAAAGAGTGAACAGATCACGTGCGAAATCCGCATCATTGCCCTTCACTTTGGCCCAAAGGTAAAAGCCGGCATCCGGCAGCGCCAGCTCCAGCACGTCGGCCAGCAGCGGCGTCACTTGGGCAAATTTGCTGCGGTACAAGGCCCGGTTGTCGATGACGTGCTGCTCATCACGCCAGGCCGCAATGCTGGCAGCTTGCACCACCGGGCTCATGGCGCAGCCGTGGTAGGTGCGGTAGAGCAAAAACTGCTTGATGATGGCAGCGTCGCCAGCGACGAAGCCGCTGCGCATGCCAGGTACATTGCTGCGTTTGGACAGGCTGGTCAGCGAGATCAGGTTCTTGAAATCGTTGCGGCCCAGCGTGGCGGCGGCTTCCATACCGCCCAGTGGCGGCTCGTCGCGGAAGTAAATCTCGCTGTAGCACTCGTCCGAGGCGATGACAAAGCCGTGGCGATCACTTAAATCAAACAGTTTTCTCCACTCGGACAGCGGCATCACTGCGCCCGTTGGGTTGCCTGGTGAACAGACAATCAGCAACTGCGTGTGCTGCCAAACCTGGTCGGGCACGCTGTCCCAGTCCTGCGCAAAATTTCGCGCCGGGTCGGTTGCGACAAAGTAGGGCTGGGCCCCGGCCAATAGTGCCGCACCTTCGTAAATCTGGTAGAAAGGATTGGGGCATACCACCATCGGCGCAGAGTTGTTCATGCTGCCTGCCGGTACCGGATTGACGATGGTCTGAGTCAGCGCAAACAAGGCCTCGCGTGAGCCGTTCACCGGCAGCATCTGGGTAGCCGGGTCGACCTCCAGGCGGTAACGCTGTTTGAGCCAATGTGCGAACGCCTTGCGCAACTTGATATCACCGGTGGTAGCCGGGTAGGACGCCAGCCCGCTGGGCGTGCTCACAATGGCATCGATCATCGCCTGCTGAATGAAGGCCGGTGTCGGGTGTTTGGGTTCGCCCATGCCCAGACTGATCGGGCGCAGGGCTGGGTTGGGGGTGACGTTGGCGAACAGTTGACGCAGCCGCTCGAACGGGTAGGGCTGCAACAGGGAAAGCAGTGGATTCATTGCGGTCGATTATCCTGTCTGTGCGATGCCTGTCGCCAAACCCTGCCTCGGTCGCCCGTCTGGTCGGCTTACTTTTTAATTTTTCTGCGAGCGTTGCTTGACTTGACCGCCGCTTTGCGTGCGGGCTTTGCCGCAGACTTTGCGACTGGTGATACGGCCGGCTTCGCCGCTGCCTTGGGGGCATCCCCAATGACCGACTTGACCGGACAGATTTTGAAGATGGGGCATTTCTGGCAACCGACAGCAATGGCAATGGGGCAAATGGTCATGGTTTTCTTTTCGTGGAGTGCGCTTTCGCGTAGCGTTACAGTATGCCCCGGCGCGAGCCGGGAAGCGCTACCAATGCAAGGGGATTGCCCCTAACTTTTACTGAGCTGTGACTTCAATGCCTTTGAACTCACCGGTTGCGATGCGCTTTTGCCACTCGGCCGGGCCGGTGATGTGGGCGCTGGTGCCACCCGCGTCAACCGCTACCGTGACGGGCATGTCGACCACGTCAAACTCATAAATAGCTTCCATGCCAAGGTCCGCAAAGCCAACCACCTTGGCATGCTTGATGGCTTTGCTGACCAGGTAGGCAGCACCGCCAACGGCCATCAAATAAGCGCTCTTGTGTTTCTTGATGGCTTCAATCGCCAGCGGGCCGCGCTCGGCTTTGCCGATCATGCAAATCAGGCCGGTTTGACTTAGCATCATCTCGGTGAAACTGTCCATGCGGGTGGCAGTCGTTGGGCCGGCCGGGCCGACCGCTTCGCCTTTGACCGGGTCGACCGGGCCAACATAGTAAATGACCCGATTGGTGAAATCGACGGGAAGCTTTTCACCCTTGGCCAGCATATCCTTGATGCGCTTGTGAGCAGCGTCACGACCGGTCAGCATCTTGCCATTGAGCAAGAGTGTGTCGCCGGGTTTCCAACTGGCCACTTCCTCTTTGGTCAACGTGTTGAGGTCGACTTTTTTGCTCTTCACGTAGTCGGGCGTCCACTTGACATCGGGCCACAAATCGAGTGAGGGCGGGTCCAGGTACACCGGCCCGCTGCCATCCATCACAAAATGGGCGTGGCGGGTGGCCGCGCAGTTGGGAATCATGGCGATCGGTTTGCCGGCCGCGTGGGTTGGATACATCTTGATCTTGACGTCGAGCACCGTAGTGAGCCCGCCCAGGCCTTGGGCGCCGATGCCCAGTGCATTGACTTTTTCAAAAAGTTCCAGTCGCAATGCTTCGGCCTTGGTCAGTGCCTGGCCGGAAGATGATTTGGCCTGCAACTCGTACATATCAAGGTCTTCCATCAGGCTTTGCTTGGCCATCAGCACCGCTTTTTCGGCGGTGCCGCCAATGCCAATGCCCAGCATGCCGGGTGGGCACCAGCCGGCGCCCATGGTGGGCACTGTTTTGAGCACCCAATCGACCACCGAGTCCCCCGGGTTGAGCATGGCCATCTTGCTTTTGTTCTCGGAGCCGCCGCCTTTGGCGGCCACTGTAACCTCGAGCTTATTGCCGGGAACGATCTCGGTGTAGATCACGGCGGGTGTGTTGTCCTTGGTGTTCTTGCGATCAAACTGGGGATCTGCCACCACGCTGGCACGCAAGGGGTTGTCAAGGTGGTTGTAGGCGCGGCGCACGCCTTCGTTGACGGCGTCGTCCAGGCTGCCGGTGAACTCGCCCCAGCGCACATCCATGCCAACTTTGAGAAACACGTTGACGATACCGGTGTCCTGGCAAATCGGGCGGTGTCCGGTGGCGCTCATCTTGCTGTTGGTCAGAATTTGGGCGATGGCGTCTTTGGCCGCCGGGCTCTGTTCGCGCTGGTAGGCGCGGGCCAGGTGGGCAATGTAGTCGGCCGGGTGGTAGTAGCTGATGTACTGCAGGGCGGCGGAAACGGACTCGATCAGGTCAGACTGGCGGATGGTAGTCATGGTGATTTAAAACCTCAGGTGGTCGGGGCATTGGTTATGTGGTGACAATGGTCAGCAGTTTAACCGTCCAGGCTCTGCAAAACTGAGCCAGCTAGGCTGTGTTCATGCTCAAGTTCATTCGATTCAATGTCAGTCGCTTTATCGATTCGCAGTCTTTTGGCGGTGTGTTGCTGGCGCTGGCCGCACTGGCGGCGCTATCGGTCAGCAACTCGCCGTGGAGCGAGGCCTATCAGCAGTTGCTGCACCTGCCCATGGAACTGAGTTGGGGAGCGCACCGGCTGCTGCTGCCGATGCCGCTGGTTTTCTGGGTCAATGACTTGTGGATGGCGGTGTTCTTTTTTTTGGTGGGTCTTGAGATCAAGCGCGAATTGCTGGTTGGCGAGTTGGCCTCGCCGGCCCAGTTGCTGCTGCCGGCCTGCGCAGCCTTGGGTGGCATGGTGCTGCCGGCACTGATCTATGTGGTGCTCAACTGGGGGGACGCCGTCGCCTTGCGCGGCTGGGGCATTCCGATGGCCACCGATATTGCTTTTGCGCTGGGTATTTTGGTACTGTTTGGCAGCCGCATTCCCGAATCGCTCAAGGTGTTTTTAACCACCGTGGCCATCATCGACGACTTGGGTGCAATATTGGTGATTGCACTGTTCTATACGACAGCGTTGTCAGCCATCATGCTGCTGGCTTCGCTCGCTTGCATGATGGCTCTGCTGGCCTTGAACCGAGCCCGGGTGGCATCGATTTGGTGCTACGTGGTGCTGGGATTGTTGCTTTGGGTCTGCATTTTGAAGGCTGGCGTTCATCCGACACTGGCCGGTGTCATCACGGCCTTGGCCATTCCTATGGCAGACGGCAAGGGCGGCTCACCACTGCACAACGCCGAGCACGCTTTGCAACCGTGGGTCGCCTATCTGATTTTGCCGCTGTTCGCTTTTGTCAATGCCGGAGTCGCGCTGCAGGGTGTGACCTTTACCATGCTGTTGCAATCTGTTCCCCTGGGCATTGTCAGCGGCCTGTTGCTGGGCAAGGGGATCGGCGTTTTCGGCGCTTCATGGGTGATGATCCGATGGGGCGGCGCCCGGCTTCCGGCACACAGCAGCTGGCGACAGTTTTTGGCCGTGTGCGTGCTGTGCGGGGTCGGCTTTACCATGAGTCTTTTTATCGGCGCGCTGGCCTTTGCACCGGCCTCTGCAAGCTACGAATCTCAGGTCAAGCTGGGGGTGCTGCTGGGGTCGCTGCTTAGCGCAGTGCTTGCCACTGTGCTGTTTTTGACCAGCCAGGCGAATGCCCAGAGCGTTCGAGGCTGATCTATTTGGATGCCAGTCAGTGGCGTGTAAGTGCCAGCCCTGACAGTCCCGGTCAGTTTCGATAGACTTGACAATACGCGGAACCGATTTCAGCAAGGATGCTGCATTGGCTGTCCTCAACACAATTTTTAGGAGACCTATTCATGAGTGAACCATCATCCGCCATTGAGTCCGTACTGGTTGAAAACAGAGTGTTTCCACCGAGCGAAGCATTCGTCAAGTCCGCACGGATCTCCGGCATGGAAGGCTACAACGCCTTGTGCGCTGAGGCGGCGAATGACTTTGAAGGTTTCTGGGCCAGACTGGCGCGCGAGAACGTGGTCTGGACGAAGCCTTTTACCAAGACGCTGGACGAGTCCAATGTGCCGTTTTACAAATGGTTTGAAGACGGCGAACTTAACGCTTCAGCCAATTGCCTGGACAAGCACATGGGCACGTCGGTGGAGAACAAAACAGCGGTCATCTTTGAAGCGGATGATGGTACGGTTACCAGGACCAGCTACAAGGAACTGCTGGGGCGCGTCAGCCAGTTTGCCAATGCGCTCAAGGTCCATGGCATTCAAAAAGGCGACCGCGTGCTGGTCTACATGCCCATGACACTCGAAGGGGTGATCGCCATGCAGGCCTGTGCCCGCATTGGCGCCACCCACAGCGTGGTGTTCGGTGGTTTCTCTGCCAAGGCATTGCAGGAACGCATCATTGACGCCGGTGCGGTAGCGGTGGTGACGGCCAATTACCAGATGCGCGGCGGTAAAGAGTTGCCACTAAAAGCCATTGTGGACGAGGGACTGGGTTTGGGTGGTTGCGAGTCGATCAAAACCGTTTTTGTGTACCAGCGCACCGCTACGGCCTGCAACATGGTGGCGGGACGTGATGTCACCTTTACCGAGGCTGTTGCCAGTCAAAGCAGTGTATGTGCGCCGGTGGCTGTAGGCGCCGAGCATCCGCTGTTCATTCTTTTTACTTCCGGCTCCACCGGCAAACCGAAAGGCGTTCAGCATTCCACCGGCGGCTTCATGCTGTGGGCCAAGCTGACCATGGACTGGACCTTTGATTTGAAACCGTCCGACGTCTTCTGGTGTACCGCGGACATTGGCTGGATCACGGGCCACGCCTATGTCGCTTATGGTCCATTGGCGGCAGGTGCCACACAGGTTATTTTTGAAGGCATTCCGACTTTTCCGGACGCCGGTCGTTTCTGGCAGATGATCGAGCGCCACAAATGCAGTATTTTCTATACCGCGCCGACCGCCATTCGGTCGCTCATCAAGGCGGCCGAGAGCAACGAAAAAGTTCATCCGGCACGCTCCGACCTGAGCAGTCTGCGCATTCTGGGGACGGTTGGTGAGCCGATCAATCCGGAAGCCTGGATGTGGTACTACCGAAACATCGGCGGTGAGCGTTGCCCGATCGTCGACACCTTCTGGCAGACCGAAACCGGCGGCCACATGATCACGCCGCTACCGGGCGCCACACCGTTGGTCCCCGGCAGTTGCACCTTGCCATTGCCCGGCATCATGGCCGCCATCGTGGACGAAGCCGGCCACGATGTGCCCAATGGTTCGGGCGGCATGCTGGTCGTGAAGCGTCCCTGGCCTTCCATGATTCGCACCATCTGGAATGACCCCGAGCGTTTCAAGAAAAGCTATTTTCCGGAGGAGATGGGGGGCACCTATTACCTGGCCGGTGACGGCGCAGTGCGCAGCATCGATAGGGGCTACTTCCGCATTACCGGGCGCATTGACGATGTGCTGAACGTGTCGGGTCACCGCATGGGCACCATGGAAATTGAATCGGCTCTGGTGGCCAAGACCGACCTGGTGGCAGAAGCCGCCGTGGTGGGGCGGCCGGACGATCTGACTGGCGAGGCCATTTGTGCATTTGTGGTGCTCAAACGTTCCTGCCCAACTGGTGATGAGGCACGCGCCATTGCCAAGGAACTGCGGGATTGGGTGGCCAAAGAAATTGGTCCGATTGCCAAGCCCAAAGACATTCGCTTTGGTGAGAACCTGCCAAAGACACGCTCCGGCAAGATTATGCGGCGCTTGCTGCGTTCCCTGGCCAAGGGCGAGTCGATTACCCAGGATACGTCAACACTCGAAAATCCGGCCATTCTGGACCAGTTGGGGCAAACTTATTGAGGTCTGAAAGCAACGGCTATTGAGGGTTCGCTGGACTGAGTTGGAGCCGAATCGCATGAAGGGTTTTTGCCGTGCGGTCGGCCCAACCTCGGTATCAAAATTCTTGCCAATCGTGGTGGCAGAGTTTGGGCTATCCGCCCGCGCCTGATACTGTCAAATGCCCAGAAAACGAATTTTCAGAGGAGACTAACTTGCTTGCAAGTTATGTCGCAGCTAAATCGGCGCGGACCTATACCCCGAACTCTGCAGTCGGCATCCTTGGTTAACGTAGCAATGTCGATTCGCTCGAAGGACAAGTACGCATTGGGAGCCGGCATTCCACTGGCCTAAATGCTCGCCCTATCTCTTTGGGTTTTGCGATAGGTCTGGTAGTTGCTTATGCGGGGAATACCAGGGCTACTGGCCTAAATGACTCTGCCGAATTCCAGACAACAGCCACCCACTGCTGCCCTGACGTGACTTCATCAAATGCCAGACCTCGTCGAACGACTCGTCCTGCTTGTCTGCGGCATCTCGAATCACTCCCGTAAAGTGCACACTCACCCAATAGCGATCAGTGTCTTCATCGACTTCGATGACCCCGGCTTCGAGGCTGACCACTTCGCTCTTGTGAGTAGCGGTATCCCGCTCGGCGATTTCCATCTTCAGTTCAGCGAACATTTCCGGCGTGGTGAACTGGCGGATGTCGACCAGGTTGGCGGCGTCGCTGGCAGCCTGCAGACGGATGAAGTTGACCTTGGCACTTCGCTCAAAGGATGCGGTGTCAAAGTCTGATCGAATCCGGCTTGCGCTGGCGCCAATGCTGGAGCCAATGGCCGAGCCGATGGCGCTGCGCCCTCCCGCGGGCATTGCCACCTTGTACGCGGGGGCATCGTACTCCATGGCGCTTGCCGTGCGGGCGTTGGGCGGGGTCGCATACGCATGCTGCATGCCCCTGGGGCTTGGGGCGTTGGACTGCTGCGCCGCTACGCGCTTACGCATAATGAAACCAATCGCCACCATGATGGCAGCCGCCAATAGCCCGATCATGACGATGGACGCCAACTCATCGCCAAATCCCATGTGGGACGCCAAGGCAGCCAGACCAAGGCCAGCAGCAAGCCCTGCGATTGGACCCATCCACGAACGGGAAGGTGCTGCTGCCGCGGCGCCGGCAGTCGGTGCGGCAGCGGTTTGCGCGGTTGTGGCGGGCGCTTTGTCCGCCATGGCCTGGCGTTGGGTACCCATGGATTTGCCGGAGCCCATGCGTTTTGCGGCTTCGGCATCCGTAGCGACGGTGCCAAAGCCGAGCGTGAACACTACGGCCAGCAGTGAAAGGAATTGCTTCATTTAGATCTCCTGAGAAGTGAAAGAACGGGCTAACGGTAGGCGGTAGGCATCTTCTTAAAAAGCAGCCTTTATTGGATGAAAGCTTCGAAAAATAGAGAGCATTTGTGACGAAGGCGGGTTCAGAAACCTGCCAGACGCTGGCGCCGCTTGAACACGATGTGCAAGCGCCAAACAAGTTTGACACTGAGGTATGCCGTGGCAGACCCTGCCACCGAAAAAATGCCCATACCCAACACGGTTGGCCAGCCAAACTCCGCAAACCACGCAGCAACACCCATTCCTTGTGGCGCGCTGGCGGGCATGGCTCCCCCCAGAACCAGTCCACCCACTTGGTAGGCCAGCCAAAGCCAGAAGCCAATCGTGAGCGGATTGGTGAGCATCGTCATGGCAACCGCGACCGGAACATTGGCACGCCACCAGATGCAATGGGCGACGGCCACCACCATTTGCGCGACCGGAATCACGAAGGCCCAAAATGTGCCGACTGCCACGCCGCGTGCCACCGCTTCATGCTGGAGCCGCCACAACTGCGGGTCGAGCAACCGGCTAGCGGTCGGCTTCAGCCAAGGGTGGGCTGCCAATACCTCCCGGTTGGGTAGCGACTGGCGGAACCTGTTGCTCCATTGGTGATCAGGTCGTTTCATTGGGGTGCTTCCTTGCGCACCATGGCGATCAAAGCATGCAGCGCTACTCCGCCAACAATCAGAATCGCAAAGCCGATGCTCCACAGGAGCCAGGCGAGCGGCTTCAACCAGCCCACGGCATTTGGCAATGCAGACAATGCGGAGTGAATCCAAGGCAAGACGGTCTCGGTGCTCGCCTTGACTGCCAAGATCAGTTCGGATGGTGCCAACAAAGCGGTCCACCCCGGCAGAACTACTTGCTCGATCGATTGCGAGTGATCCGCCAAGGCACCGACGCCTGTGATGGACCAGGCGGCAAAAGAATGCAGTACCCAAACACCCATAGACCAGATGGCGAGAAGTGCCAGAACCAGAAACCAGGAAATCGCGTAAAGCATTGGGAGTCCGATATCTTGTAATTGCGATGGGCCAATGGTGCCGATCCTGCGACCTCCAGAACAGCAGGGAAATTCGCCGGTACACCCCCGGTTTTACGAACTATATTGATTGTTTTATCAGAAAAAACATGGCGATATACCGCTAGACTTCGGCATCTGATGTCGCGCTGGCGTTTTGCCCGTTGCGCAAGCTAAGCAACACGATTGGAGTTGCGGATTCCCAACTTGAGAGGTATTTATGCAGACTATTGCTCCCCTGTGGCTCTGGGCTACCTTCGTCGGCATCGTGCTGGTGTCGCTCTTCATTGACTTTGTGTTGCTCAAAAAGCAGGGCGCGCAAGACATCGGTGTCAAGGCAGCACTGAACTGGTCGCTGGTCTGGATTGCGCTCAGTTTTCTGTTCAACGGCCTGTTCTGGTGGGCGGTCAAAGACAGCACCGGGTCGAACGAGACCGCCAACACCAAGTCGCTGGAATTTCTGACCGGTTATCTGATCGAGAAATCGCTGGCGGTCGACAACATTTTTGTTTTTCTGCTGATCTTCACCTACTTCGCCGTCCCCACGCACTATCAGAAAAGGGTGCTGATGATCGGTATCATCGGCGCGATTGTGTTGCGCACCATCATGATCCTGGTGGGCGGCTGGCTACTGGCTGAGTTCCACTGGATCTTGTATGTGTTCGGAGCATTCCTGATCCTGACGGGTGTGAAGATGTGGTGGGCCGCTGGCAAAGAGCCCGACCTGGAAGACAACCCCGCATTGAAGTTGCTGCGCAAAACGCTGCCAGTGAGCAAGAACTACGACGGCGAGAATTTTTGGACCATCGAAAACGGCAAGAAAATCGCCACGCCGCTGGCCATGGTGATCTGTCTGATTGCGCTGACCGACGTAATTTTTGCGGTGGACTCCATCCCAGCCATCTTTGCCATCACCAGCGACCCCTTCATTGTGCTGACCAGCAATGTGTTTGCCATCTTGGGACTGCGGGCGATGTACTTTTTGCTGGCGGCTGTGGCCAACAAGTTTCACCTGCTGAACTACGGCCTGGCGGTGATTCTGGTGTTCATTGGCACCAAGATGTGTCTGGTCGACGTCTTCAAGATTCCGGTCGTGTTCTCGCTTGGAGTTGTGGTTGGCATATTGGCCTTGACTATGCTGCTGAGCGTGCGCACCGCGCAACCTGAACCGAAGGCCTGAACTGGTGCTAAAGCGCCGGTTGCAGCAAGCGCTGCACCAGCGGATGCAGCACCTTTTTTTCGGTGCCAATCGCAAAAAAGTGCTCGGTCACACCTTCGCACGGACCCAGGCGCTGCACTGCGTAATGGGCCAGCAGATTGTCATGTACCCATTCAGCCGCTGGAAACACGCCCATGCCGCTGGCGCCAAAGGTCTTCAGCAGCGCACCGTCCTCAAACTCGCCGACGATGCGTGGCCGGATCGCGCGTTGCTCAAACCATTGGTCCAGCCGGGCACGCACCGCAGTGTGTGCAGTGGGCAGCAGCAGAGGCACATCGGCCAGGCTTTGCGGAAAATCTTTTCTCGCAGCCTCTACCAAACTCGGCGTGCCGTACCAGCCAATGGTGGATGAGCCCGTGGCGTGGCTGTAAAGCTTGATGTTGGGATTGGCCGGTGCGGGACGGTCCGACAGCACAATGTCCAGCCGGTGCAGAGCAAGGTCGCCCAACAGATCATCTAGATTTCCCTCGTGGCACAGCAAGCGCAAGTTCGGTTCGCCAATAACAGGTAGCAATAGGCGATGCACGACCAATTTGGGCAGGCCGTCGCAAATGCCAACCGCTAGTCGTACGGTCGGCGTACTCACTGCGTCGCGGACCCGCGACGGCAGGTTTTCACCCAGTTGAAAAATGAGGTCGGCCTGCTGCATGGCGGCCAGTCCGGCCTCAGTCAGCACCAACCCTCGCCCGGCGGGCTTGAGCAGTGCGTAGCCCAGGGCGCGCTCAAGTTCACGCACCTGGGCACTTACGGTTTGCACTGCCATGTTCAATTTGTCAGCGGCCCGAGAGATGCCACCTTCTTTGGCTACTACCCAAAAGTAGTACAGATGTTTGTAATTAAACGAAGAGCTCATAAGTCAGGTTTATTAGGATTACGGATAAGAAAGTATCTGCTTTTTAAGAAGCATCTTAAGTCTTATCGTTGCGACTTCTTTCACCCACTCAAGAAGAGATGCCACCATGCGTTGCCGAGGTTGGCACCGGCACCATGCCCACCCTCGATCACTTCATAAAACAGGTAAGGCACACCGAATTCAGATAGCCGCGCGGCAAACTTGCGTGTGTGCTGCGGCCCAACCCGGTCATCTTTGGTGGTTGTCCATATGAACGTTTCAGGATAGTTCACGCCCTTTTTCAGGTTGTTGTAAGGCGAAATCTAAGCCAAGAAATTTTTCTCGTCCTTATTGGCAACGCTTCCGTATTCACCAACCCATGAGGTTCCGGCGGCAATTGATTCAAAGCGTAGCAGGTCCAACAGCGGAACTTGAATATCTACCACGCTCCACAATTCCGGATGCTGAGTCATCTGCACGCCCATCAGCAGGCCACCGTTGGAGCCTCCTTGGATAGTCCAAGCTGATGAATGGCACTTTCTCCTTCCTGTACCGCGTCGGCAAACGTCAGCTTCACTCGAGCGGGAGCACCAGCTTTGCACGGATTCGCGCTCACGACCGGCAGGTGCACGGTCGCTCAGCTTGAACAATTCGCGGTTACTCATACCGATCAAAACCATTTGTAGTTTGATGCGCTACGCACTACAATATGCCGAAATGATCAAGAGTTTTCGTCACAAAGGCTTGCAACGTTTTTTTGAAACAGGCAGCAAGTCCGGAATACAGGCTGCGCATGCGAGCAAGCTGCGCCTGCAACTGGCAGCTTTGGATCAAGCGGTCAAACCTGAAGACCTTTCGGCGCCGTCCTGGGCGTTGCACCCCTTAAAGGATGAACTGAAGGGTCATTGGGCACTTGCCGTGAATGGAAATTGGCGTATGGTGTTTGCCTTTGAGGGTGAAGATGCCGTGCTTGTTGATTACCGGGATTACCACTGAGGTTCAGTATGACTCGAATGCACAACCCCCCGCATCCTGGCGAAATTCTCCGGGAGTATTTGGGCGACATCACGGTGACACAAGCCGCGGTGAAGCTTGGCGTCAACCGCGTAACTCTGTCCCGCGTGGTCACCGGGTCGTCGGGCATTTCTGCCGACATGGCCTACCGATTGGGCGAAGCTTTCGGGACCAGCCCTGAGCTGTGGGCAGGCATGCAACTTCAGTACGACTTGTATCACGCGGGCAAGTTGACGCGCCCTCGAATCGAACGATTGGCCGCGTAGGCAGACGGGTGCATCGACCGGTTGAATCCGCCGCACGAAGCGGGTCGCCGCGAACGCCAACTTACGGGAAGCGAGGTGAGCAACCGGTGACCTGATTGTCGTCGGTGACTCCTTGCAACTCGAACCGGTAGTTGGCGCCCGCGCCCCAATGGCACCCAGTTCGGATCAACCAGCAACGCCAGGCGGGGGTGGGGCGGAGGTTGGGGGTGATTTCAAAAAGCGAAGCGTATGAGCCCCCGGCGTCCGCCCCGCTCCCGCCGACTCCACGCCAACTCAGTCTTGAATTACCGCAGAGTGAACTGGCAGAAGCCGAGCCAGTTGTAAAAACCCGCACAAAGGAAAAAGCCCGCGCAAGCAGGCTTTTTCAATTCTTAAACAGGCGCGAAAGTTACTTCATCGCCAGCACCCAGTTCACCAGTTTTCTGGCTTCTGCCTCGTTGACTTGGGGGTTGGCCGGCATCGGTACCGGTCCCCAAACGCCAGCGCCACCCTTCATGACTTTGACGACAAGTTTGTCAGCGGCATCTTTTTGACTGGCATATTTTTTTGCCACGTCTTTGTAGGATGGGCCCACCACTTTTTTGTCGACAGCGTGGCACGCAAGGCAGTTTTTGGACGTGGCCAGTGCCTGATCCGCAAACGCCGGAGCAGTCAGTGAGGCTGCGCATAGCAAAACAAAGAGAGCACGTTTCATTATTCTTCCCGGTAGGTTGGTTTACAGTTGACTAACGCCAATGCATGGACGGCGGTTGACATGTTCGGCTTTGGAGCATGGTAGATACGACAGGAGAAACACAGTGTACTTTTTAGGACTGGGGCTGGTGTTGCTGGCTCTGAAATATTTTGAAATCGGACCGGTGGCTGCATGGAGTTGGTTGCTGGTGCTGTTGCCTTTTGGGCTGGCGGTGCTCTGGTGGTCCTGGGCAGACTGGTCGGGTTACACCAAGAAAAAGGCGATGGAGCGCGAAAATGCACGCCGCCAGGAGCGCATTGACAGAAACCGTGACGCCATTGGAACGACGTCCACAAAGAAAAAACGCTGACATCAGGCTCAGTAGTTGTCGAGTACCGCGCCTTTGCTGGCGGTAGAGGCGTTAAAAGCAAACTTGGCTTGCACACCGCGTGTATAGCGCGGCGCTGGCGCGGTCCAGGCCAGGCGGCGTCTGACAATTTCTTCATCACTGACATTGAGTTGCAGCAGCAACTGGTGCGCGTCGATAGTGATGGAGTCACCCTCGTGGATGAATGCAATGGTGCCGCCGGCCGCCGCCTCAGGCGCCACGTGACCGACCACCATGCCCCAGGTACCGCCCGAGAAGCGGCCGTCAGTGATCAGCCCCACCGACTCCCCCAGCCCTTGACCCACCAGTGCGCCGGTGGGGGCCAGCATCTCTGGCATACCGGGGCCGCCCTTGGGGCCGAGGTAGCGCAATACCATGATGTCGCCGGGCTTGATGTTGCCGGCAAGAATGGCAGCCAGGCCCGATTGTTCGTCCTCGAACACGCGCGCCGGGCCGGTCATCACCGGGTTCTTCAGGCCGGTGATCTTGGCAACACAGCCTTCAGGTGACAGGTTGCCTTTGAGAATCGCCAGGTGACCCTGTCGGTACATCGGGTTGGACAGCGGACGGATCACGTCCTGATCAGCACGCGGCATAGCTGGCACGTCTTGCAGCACTTCGGCAATGGTCTGGCCGGTGATAGTGATGCAGTCGCCGTGCAGCAACCGCGCTGACAATAGGGTCTTCATGACTTGTGGAATACCGCCGGCACGGTGCAGGTCCACTGCCAAGTATTGGCCGCTAGGTTTGAGGTCGCACAGCACCGGCGTTTTCACACGCACACGCTCAAAGTCGTCAATCGTCCATTCGACTTCCGCCGCATGCGCAATCGCCAGAAAGTGCAGCACCGCGTTGGTGGAGCCGCCAATGGCCATGATGACGGCGACCGCGTTCTCGATTGATTTGCGGGTGACGATGTCGCGTGGCTTCAGGTTTTTTTTGATGGCCTCGACCAGCACGCGGGCGGACTCTTTGGCTGAGTTCAATTTTTCGTCATGCGGGTTGGCCATGGTGCTGGAGTAGGGCAGGGAAATGCCCAGTGCCTCAAAGGCCGACGACATGGTGTTGGCGGTGTACATGCCACCGCAGGAGCCAGGCCCGGGCACAGCGCGACGCTCGATCTCCAGCAAGTCTTCATCGCTCATGCGACCGGCGGCGTTTTCGCCCACGGCCTCAAACACGCTCACGATGTTCAGGTCTTTGCCCTTGTAGTGGCCGGGCAAAATGGTGCCACCGTAAACAAAAATGGCCGGCACATTGGCACGCAACATGCCCATCAGGCCGCCGGGCATGTTTTTGTCGCAGCCACCAATCACGACCACACCGTCCATCCACTGGCCCTGCACGCAGGTCTCAATGCAGTCCGAAATCACCTCACGGCTGACCAGTGAATACTTCATGCCTTCGGTGCCCATCGACATGCCGTCAGAAATGGTCGGCGTGCCGAATACCTGCGCGTTGCCACCGGCTTCTTCAATCGCAGCAATGGCGGCATCGGCCAGTTTTTGCAGACCGCTGTTGCAGGGTGTGATGGTGCTGTGGCCATTGGCCACACCGATCATGGGCTTGTTGAAGTCATCGGCCTCGTAACCCATGGCGTAGTACATGGAGCGGTTCGGTGCCCGCGACTTGCCCTGGGTGATGTTCTTGCTGCGCGGGTTCAGGATGACGGGTTTGGTGTCCATTGGAAGTCTCTGGTGTCGAGTGAAAAAAATGCTGCAGTTTCAGGGCTGCGAAGGCGCCTCGAATTTTGACGCCCCGGGGGATTTTAATTCGGGACGCCAGTGGGTCTATTCGTGCCAAGGCGATTGCGAGAACTCCTACCACGCATTCAGAGGCCAGGGACAAGACTCAGAGAATCTTGAGCGCTGACCTGATCAGCTTGCGAATCATGGGCGGCACCTCGCCGGCCTTGAACAAGGTGGCAGCAAACGCGAACTGGGTTCGAACAACGCCGCGCTCATGGCTGAATGCTTTGAAACCATAGTGCCCGTGCGCGTTGCCAATACCCGAGTTATTGACGCCGCCGAACGGTAGATTGCCGTGCAGAAACTGCATCAGTGAGTGATTGACACAAGCCCCACCGGACGATGTATTGGTCAGCACCTTGTCGATATCGGCATCGGTCTGGCTGTAGATGTACAGGGCCAGCGGTTTTGGGCCAGCGTTGATACTGGCGATAACCTCATCGATTTGGCTATAGCCGATCACTGGCAACAACGGGCCAAAAATCTCTTCTTCCATGATGCGGGCATTGGCCGCAAGCTTGTCCAGCAGCGTTGGCTGGATGAAGCAGGCATCTTCCACCACGCCACCGCCCACCAGGGCCTGTGCGCCCAGTGCATTGGCGTCATCCAGTAGCGCCTTGACACGTGCCGTATGACGTGCATTCACCATATGCGCCAAGTGCGGGCTGGCTTGCTGCTCTGCGAGAGTGGCGCCGTAGGCCCTTGTGAGTTCTTCGCGGCAGCATTCAACCCACCGGTCCTTAACACTCTCGTGCACATAGACGTAATCTGGCGCAATGCAGGTTTGACCGGAATTGGTGAACTTGGCCCACATGATATTGCTGGCAGCAAGCTTGAGATTGGCGCTGGCATCGACAATCGTCGGGCTCTTGCCCCCGAGCTCCAGCGTGACGCTGGCCAGATTCTTTGCCGCCGCTGCCATGACATATTTGCCAATGGCCGGGCTGCCTGTGAAAAAAATGTGATCAAACGGCAGTTCCTGCAAGGCCTGCGCTACATCAGCCTCACCCTCGAAGAGGGCAACCTCGTTTTCCGTGAAGACTTCACGGACCACCTTGGCCATCAGGCCCGACAGGTTTGGGGTCAGCTCAGACGGTTTCAAAATCGCCGTGTTGCCCGCAGCAATCGCGGAGACCAAGGGTCCCAGCGTGAGGTTCACAGGGTAGTTGAAGGGACCGATGATCAGACAGCGTCCGCGCGGCATATATTGCACGTAGCTTCGGGTTCCCGCTGTCAGTAGGGTGGGCCAAACGCGTTTTGGCTTCATCCACTTCCTGATATTTGCGATAGCGTCGTTGGCTTCGACGCACACCGGCAAGATTTCGCTCAAATCGACCTCGCCCGGAGGCTTCTTGAAGTCTGCATAGGCAGCGCGGTACCAGTCTTGCGTATGGGCGATCACGGCATCACGCAGTTTGCGTATTTTGGCAATGCGCTCTTCTGCAGTGGATCTTCTAAGGCGCAACGCGGTGGCAGCTTGACGTGCGAAAACTTCTTGCATCGTGGTGTTGGATAAAGCAGGTTTCAGTGCGACGACGGTCATGGGATGTCTCCGGGTGAAGAGTTACTTCGTGACGATGGCAAAGGTGCCTGGCGCCTTGTCGATCAAAGTGAAGAAGCGTACCAGATCAATCGTGCTGCCATCAACCTTGAGGTCATCGCTCAGCAGCGTGTCCTTCACGCCGGCGGTGCCAGCCATCATTTTGATGAAGATCGGTTTGGTCAGCGTTAAAGTGGCGTTGGCGTCCGTCGCCACTGCTGCCTTCTTGAAGTGCAATACCGCGTTCTCGATCCACAGCACGTAGGACTCTTTCTTGTCGGAGAGTACCATGTTGATCTTCAGGTCTTTGCCATCGGCGGCCGGGCCGTCGAGGCCGGCGGCCATCGCTTCGAGAAAGCGCTCTGTGGGTGTTTCCTTGAGCATGTCGATCAGGAACGACCGATCCACGCCCTTTTTCGGCGGACCCTCGCGCAGCTCGGCGGCGGCGCTCAGGTAGCTGTTGCGCCAGGTGGCTGCCTCAGACATATATCCCATCTGCTCGTAGGTGCGGGCAAGCAGTTCCTTGGCGGCCTTGTTATCGGGCGCGCCGAAGACGGCGTGGTTGAGCAACTCGGCGGTCCAGCGGTAGTCGCCCTTGTCGAACGCGGTCTGCGCGGCTAACACGGCTTTGTCGGCGCCACCAATGAGTTCCAGATAGTGCTTGGCCGACTCCTGCGGTGGCAACGGGTTCAGGTTGGCCGGGTTGCCGTCGTAGACGCCAAGGTAGAGTTGGTAGACCGCCTTCACGTTGTGACGCAGGTCGCCGTAATAGCCGCGTGTTCCAGGGTAGCTCGCGAGCGACTTGGGCAGCTTGACCATGTCGGCGATCTCGCGCGGCGTGAAGCCGGCATTGGCCAGGCGCACGGTCTGGTCGTGCGTGTACTTGTAGACGTCACGGTGTTTGGTGATGAACTCGGCAATGCGTGCCTTGCCCCAGATCGGCCAGTTGTGCTGACCGACATAGATCTCGCTATCGGCCATCTGGTCCAGCGCCTCCTGCATGTAGGTAGCCCAGCGCAAGGCGTCACGTGCCTTGGCGCCGCGCACCGGCAGCAGGTTGTGCATCGTTTGCGCGAGGTTCTCCGCGCCACCGTAAACCTTTCTCTCTGGTATCGAGAACGTCAGCTCGGCCGGCGCTTCGGCACCCGGAACGTTGTGGAAGACAAAGCGCACACCGTCCAGCGTCAGCTCCTGCGTCGGTTGGGTAATCAATTGCGACGGCTGCAGAATGCCGATGGCGCCATAGGCCACGTTCTTGCCAAGACCGGTGTCGACCAGTCCCTTGGGCGAGCGCTCCAGGTTCTTGCCGAACTGGTACATCGAGCGCCGCGCCATCGCGGTTCCAAGCAGAATGTTCTCGCTGGTGGCCTCTTCCATGAAGCCCTCGGAGGCGATGACAGGAATCTTGCGCTCGGCGACTTCCTGGGCAGTTGCCACTCCGAGCGCGCCACCGAAGTGGTCGGCATGGCTGTGCGTGAAGACGATGGCCGAAACCGGTTTGTTGCCGAGGTGCTTGCGGGCAAACGCCATGGCAGCCGCGGCGCTTTCGCGGGCGGTCAGGGTGTCCACCACGATCCAGCCGGTCTTGCCTTCGATCAGTGTGATGTTCGCGATGTCGAAACCGCGCAACTGATAGACGCCATTGGTGACCATGAAGAGACCGGCCTGGGCGTTCAGGACAGCGTGACGCCAGAGGCTCGGATTGACCGTGTCGGGCACCTTGCCGTCGACAAACTTGAAGGCTTCGAAGTCAACCAACACGCTGCCGTCAGCGCCCAGGATCTTGCCTTCGGGGCGTGCCATGAAGCCGCGCTTGGCGTCTTCGAAGTCCTGCGGGTCGTCGAGCTTGAGTTCCTGAGTGAACTGCGCATTGGCTGTCAGCGTGGTCGGTGCGGCGTCGCCGGCGCTGCCACCGATGCCGGAATTCTTGCCGCAACCGGCGGTTATTGCGATGATCGCGATCAACAGTGCACTGCCTAGTGTTCTCGTCATTTTGTCTCCAGTCTGAATTCGGGTCTGTCTAGTGATTCTTAAGCAACAAATCAGCGAGTTTTTCGCCAATCATGATGGTTGGTGCGTTGGTATTACCCCCTATCAGCGTCGGCATGATGGAAGCATCGGCAACACGCAAGCCACCGATACCCGCTGAATAGCTTAAGAACATTGTTCCTTGCGTCAAAACGAGCGCCGTGAAAGTTACCTTGCTTGCGCCAGCAATGACCAGTGCCAGCGGGCGCACCGCAACATTGAACGCGCCGTATATCAGCATTGCACCCATGAGGATTATCAGAACGCCCCAATTTCTCACAACAAGCTCCGCGATAGGTCCAGAAAGCGTATCGCCAAAATGGGCTTTGATCGCTGCCTGCGGAGCGATGGCCGCATAGATCATGGTGCAGGTCAGTGCGCCTGACACCAGCATGATCCACTTCATGTTCTTGTTCAGCCAGTTCATTTTTTCTCCGGAATATTTCGAATATTGTGCAAAGAATTTAAGTCTTAACGAAGAAACTCCCAGCCGCACATTCCGTGGCAACGGTATTGAACTGGGAATTCAAGCCGGAAGACCGCTTCCGCTGTGCGCACTTGACTCACGACAGTACCGCGTGAATGACTGGATTGTGTCTTGAGTGATCAGCGGTCGTGAAATTGCGAAAGATTTCGTGTTGGTCGGGACCTGACCCTCAGTCGTGATCCGCAACTGACCGCTTGTGCACCATCGGCGTCCTCATCAAAACCTCGTCCAGCCGCCTGCGGCAACAAACCAGTTACCTGTGATGACAGCACTTGACGCAGCCAGTTCCCGCTTGCGTGCACAATGCCGTCCATGCTGATCCACCCACAAATCAATCCGGTTGCCCTGCAACTTGGCCCCTTGGCCGTTCATTGGTATGGGTTGACCTACCTGGCGGCCTTTGGTCTGTTCATGTTCCTTGGCATCAGGCGCCTGAGGCATGAGCCGTTTGCTTCGATCAAAGGAAGCGGCGCCTGGTCGCGCCAGGACGTGGAAGATATTTTGTTCATGGGGGTGATGGGCGTGGTGCTGGGTGGGCGCATCGGCTATTGCTTGTTTTACAAACCACTCTACTATTTGGCACACCCGCTGGAGATTTTTGCCATATGGCAAGGGGGCATGAGCTTTCATGGCGGCATGCTGGGTGTGATTGTGGCCATGGTTTGGTTTGCCCGCTCACGCGCTAAGCCGTGGCTGCAGGTGGCCGATTTTGTGGCGCCGTGTGTGCCAACCGGTCTGGCGGCAGGGCGTGTCGGTAACTTCATCAATGGTGAACTGTGGGGCCGCTTGAGCAGCCAGGATCTGCCGTGGGGCATGGTGTTTCGGGGCGCCGGGGATTTGCCGCGCCATCCATCGCAGGTGTACCAGTTTTTGGGCGAAGGCTTGCTGTTGTTCGTCCTGTTATGGCTGTATGCGCGCAAGGAACGCAAACAGGGCGAGGTGGCAGCAGCCTTTTTGCTGGGCTATGGCGTGTTTCGCTTTGCCGCCGAGTTTTTTCGCGAGCCCGATGCACATCTTGGCATTTTGTCTCTGGGCATGAGCATGGGGCAATGGTTGTGTGTGCCCATGATTGTGGGTGGCATAGGCCTGTGGCGCTGGGCTCTGACCCGCACGCAGGGCTAGGGAATTTTTTCTGACCATGGGTTTGTACTGATGCCCCAAGGGGAAATTCAGGTTCTGGACGGTGTTAAATAGCGCTTTATGCCGTGGGCATGATTTGATCCAAAAAAATGACAGGTCAAGATTGGTTTTGACCGCTATCTCCGGAGACAAAAATGACCTTAACCAGACGAAATTTCATTGACGCTGCTGGCGCGGCCGCGGTGAGTGCCATTGCCGGGGGAGCCATCGCCCAAAGTGGCGCTGGCGCCTTGAAGATCTCGCACCAGTTCCCCGGAGGCACTCTGGCAGAAGGCGATTTCAGGGATCGCTTGTGCAGACGTTTCGCCGTCGAGGTTGAAAAAAGAACGGCGGGCGCGCTGAAGGCTTCGGTCTATCCCGGTTCTTCACTGATGAAGACCAATGCCCAGTTTTCATCGATGCGCAAAGGTGCGCTCGACATGAGTCTGGTGCCGCTTTCATATGCCGGTGGTGAGGTGGCTGAGACCAATATCGGCCTGATGCCCGCGCTGGTGCCAAGCTACGAACAGGGTGCGCTGTGGAAAACTGGCGAAGTCGGCAAGTTGCTTGCCAAAGTGCTTGATGACAAGGGCGTGATTGTCGTTAGCTGGGTCTGGCAGGCCGGTGGTGTGGCCAGTCGGGCGCGGCCTCTGGTGACACCCGACGATGCCAAGGGCCTGAAGGTACGCGGTGGCAGCCGTGAAATGGACATGATGCTAAAAACTGCCGGCGCCTCGGTCATCACGCTGCCGTCCAATGAAATTTACGCGGCCATGCAAACCGGCGCCATGGACGCCGCCATGACGTCGAGCACCAGCTTTATCTCATTCAAGCTGGAGGAGATCGCCAAACATCTGACCAGCGGGCGCAACAAGACCTATTGGTTCATGCTGGAGCCCCTGATGATCTCCAAGGAGGTGTTTGGCAAGTTGCCCAAGGCGCAGCAGGACGTGGTGATGGCGGTCGGTGCTGAGCTTGAAGTCTTTGGGCGGGATGCCGCCCGCGCCGATGACAAAGCTGCCGCCGAGATTTACGCCAAGGCCGGGGCCAAGGTGTATGACCTGGACGAAGCCACGCTGAAGAAGTGGCAGGTGATCGCACGCGAAACTGCCTGGAAAGACTTTGCAGAAAAAAGTGAGTCCTGCGCCGCGCTGCTCAAGGCGGCTCAAAAACTGACATGACGCATGGCATGGAGATTGGACCTGCGGTGTTGGGCGTCGACCCCGACACGCCCAGGCTGCTACTGCCGGTAGCCCTGGTGCTGATGCGGATCAACCGCATCATGGTGGCTCTGGGCATGGTGGCGCTGCTGGTCGCCTCGGTGGTGCTGACCTACAGCGTGGTGTCGCGTTACCTGATGAAGTCTTCTACCGACTGGCAGGACGAGGCGGCGGTTTTTTGTCTGGTGGGGGCCACCTTTTTGTGCAGTTCGTTTGTGCAGGCCTTGCGCGGTCATGTCGGCATCGAAGCCATCGCGGGTTTGCTGCCCAGGTCGGTGAATCGCCTGCGTCTTATGCTGGTGGATCTGCTGGGCTTGCTGTTTTGCAGTTTCTTTGCCTGGAAGTCGTGGACGCTGTTTCATGAGGCCTGGGTGGAGCATCAGACCACATCGTCGTCGTGGGCGCCGTCACTGTCGATTCCCTATGGTCTGATGGCCGCCGGCATGACGCTGCTGAGCTTGCAACTGCTGATCCAGCTCAGTGCGCGCGTCAACGCGCTGATCAACAAGCCCGCCGGAGTGGCGCCATGAGCATGCTGGGTCTGGGCCTGCTGTTTGGCGCGGTGACACTGATCTTCATGTTTTCTGGCGCGCCGATATCGTTTGCGCTGGGCAGCGTGGCGGTACTCTTCATGTACCTTTTCATGCCGGCCTCGGCGCTAAATACCGTCACCCAAAACGTCTATGAGGAGATGGCCAGCATTACGCTGTTGTCGATTCCGCTGTTTATTCTGAAGGGTGCGGCGATCGGCCGATCGCGTGCCGGACAAGACCTTTACGCGGCCATGCATGTCTGGATGGGCCGCATTCCGGGTGGGCTCGGCATTGCCAATGTCTTCGCCTGCGCGCTGTTCGCAGCCATGGCGGGGTCGAGTCCGGCCACCTGCTCGGCGATTGGCAGCGCCGGTATCCCTGAGATGCGCAAGCGCGGCTACTCGCCAGGTTTTGCGGCCGGCATTATTGCTGCTGGCGGAACGCTGGGCATTTTGCTGCCGCCGTCGATCACCATGATTTTGTACGCGGTTGCCGCCGAACAGTCGCTTGGACGCCTGTTTCTGGCTGGCATTTTTCCCGGTGTCCTGCTGGTGGGCCTGTTCGCTGCTTACGCCGCCTTGCACTATCGCAAGGAATACCGGTTGGCGCAGGCCGAATATGAGAGTTCGGGGACGGCGTCGGCGTTGCTCATTAAGGAGACCTTTTCCAACCGACAGAAGTTTGAGATGCTGCCGCGCGTTGTGCCGTTCGTGATGCTGTTGATCGGCGTGATGGTGGCCTTGTATGGCGGCTTTGCAACGCCGTCCGAGACCGCCGGTCTGGGTGCGCTGTTGGCGCTTGCGTTGATCGCGACGATTTACGGCGTCTGGCGACCCAAAGATGTGGCGCCGATTCTGAGCGCAACGCTGCGTGAATCAACCATGCTGATGATGATCATCGGCATGTCGCTGCTGTTCTCGTATGTGATGAGCTTTCTGCACATCAGCCAGTCCACCGCCGAATGGGTGGTGGGCATGTATTTGTCCAGGTGGGTGCTGCTGGCGGCGGTCTTGCTGATGGTGATTTTGCTGGGTTTTTTCCTGCCGCCAGTCAGCATCATCTTGATGACGGCACCAATCATTCTGCCGCCCCTGAAGGCCGCCGGTTTCGATCTGATCTGGTTTGGCGTGCTGATGACCATCGTGATGGAAGCAGGTCTGATTCATCCGCCGGTCGGCCTGAACATTTTTGTCATCAAGAATATCGCACCCGATATATCCCTGAGCGAAATCATTTGGGGCGTGCTGCCGTTTGTGCTGCTGATGTTTTTGGCGGTGCTGCTGATTTGTATTTTTCCTGCCATTGCCACCGGACTGCCGGATCTGGTCATCGGGCTGGCAACGGTCAGATCATGAGCGGCGGTTGATTTATTTCCCAACCCTGACATGCAAACCCGAAACGAAACTGTGACCGGCAACGGCAACCTCTTTGCAGCGCTGAGAGCCGCCTTCCCCGAGGACTTGAACAAGGTTGCTGTCGAAACCGATAGTGGTCTGTTTTATTCGTGGCGAGACCTGGATCGCGCCACCGCCATGATGGCCAATTTGCTGGAATCGCTGGACCTGCCTGCCGACTCACGCATCGCCGTCCAGGTGGAAAAGTCGGTCGAGGCGATGGTTTTGTACCTGGCGACTTTGCGTGCGGGTTTTATTTTTTTGCCGCTCAACACCGCCTATCAAAGTGCCGAGATGGAGTACTTCATCGGCAACGCCGAACCCGCCGTGGTGGTGTGCACCGCCAGCAACTTCGGCTGGGTCAGCAAAATTGCGTTCAAGGTCGGCACGCAATGCGTTTTCACACTTAACGAAGACAGAACCGGTTCACTTCTGGAGCGGGCAGCGCACTGTTCCGATGATCACGTGGTGGCTACCAAGAATGCCGATGATCTGGCAGCCATCTTGTACACCAGCGGCACCACAGGTCGCTCCAAAGGGGCCATGCTGACGCACGGCAACATGCTGAGCAACGCCCAGGTATTGAAGCACTACTGGGGCTGGCGCAGCGAACGCGACGGCGGTGATGTGTTGATTCACGCCTTGCCCATCTTTCATGTGCATGGCTTGTTTGTGGCCATTCATGGCGCCTTGCTTAACGGCAGCAAGATGATCTGGCTGGCCAAATTTGATCCCAAGCTGGTGATTCAAAAAATGCACGAGGCGACCCTGTTTATGGGCGTGCCCACGCTCTATGTGCGCTTGCTGGCCGAGCCGAAGCTCAACCAGGAGACGACACGCCACATGCGGCTTTTCGTATGCGGCTCCGCCCCTTTGCTGATTGAAACTTTCACCGCATGGCAGATCAAGACCGGCCACACCATTCTGGAGCGCTACGGCATGAGCGAGACGGTGATGCTCACGTCAAACCCTTACCGCAAGGCGCAAGGTGAGCGGCGCGGTGGCACGGTGGGGTTTGCCCTGCCCGGAGTAAGTCTGCGGGTACAGGATGACGCCGGTCAACCCGTGGCACTGGGGGAAATAGGAAATATTCAGGTCAAAGGTCCCAACGTGTTCAAGGGCTATTGGCGCATGCCGGAAAAAACGATCGAGGAATTTACGGCAGACGGCTACTTTAAAACGGGCGATGTGGGAAAAATTGATAGCTTAGGCTATGTGTCGATCGTCGGGCGCAGCAAAGACCTGATCATCAGTGGTGGCTACAACGTTTACCCGGCCGAGATCGAGGGCTATATCAACGAGTTGCCGGGCGTGGCGGAAAGCGCCGTGATTGGCGTTCCCCACGCGGATTTTGGTGAGGTTGGTGTGGCCGTTGTGATTGCCAAGCCGGGCGCCTTGCTCGAACCGGCACACATCATCGGCAGGCTGAAATCAACGCTGGCCAATTTCAAAGTACCGAAACAATGCTTTGTGGTCGATGCCTTGCCGCGCAACAGCATGGGCAAGGTTCAAAAGAATGTTTTGCGTGCGCGGTATTCCGATCGGTAGCGACTGCGCACCGATGAACTTAGGCCGTTAACGCAACACCAATACCGGAACGTGGGAGTGCGTCAACACCTGCTGGGTTTCGCTGCCCAACAGCAGGCGCTTGATGCCGCGCCGGCCATGCGAGGCCATCACGATCAGATCACATTTGTGTTTTTTGGCCGCCGCAATGACGGCATCCGACACCAGGTCTGACTTTACCGTGAGCGCCTTGCTTTTGACGCCTTTGGCCAATGCCGCTTTCTGCACGGCGTCGACGATAGCCTGGCCGTCTTCCGCCCATTGCTTCTCAACCCGGCTCACTTCGGCGGCCTGCAATGCCAGGCCCCCCTCAAAGTAGCTTTGCGGGTAACGCGGAATGACTTTCAAGGCGATCAACTCGGCCCCCGTCAGGGCCGCCAGGTCTATGGCGCTGACAACCGCTTTTTTGGACAACGAAGAGCCATCAGTGGCGACAAGAATTCTTTGGTACATGAATTGCTCCGGTTGAATGCAGGGATACAGCTTACTCTGGTGGCACGATGTTGACTTGATGTTCGTCAGGTAAACTCTTTTGATCGCGGCGCATCCTTGGAACTTATGTCAACTGCAAGTCCTGCCGTCGTCGACGCGGCGTTACAAAACTTCAACGATGTGCGTCATCGCGACCCTGTCCCTACACTTGCTGCCGACTCGTCTGAAGAACTCTTGCATCTGCTGGATGACCCACTGGAGTGGTCCGCCTTTAGTCGTCCCGACGCGCGTGGCGCGAATTTTTGGGAATCCAATGTCCTGATCGAGGGAATGCATTGCGCGGCCTGCGCCCTAACGATTGAAGATGCGCTGCTGACTGTGTCAGGGGTAGTTCACGCCACAGTGAGTGCGGGCAGCCATCGCGCGCGCATTGTCTGGTCTGCTGATGCGGCCCGGCCATCTGAATGGATGCAGGCAGTGCAGATGGCGGGCTATCGGGCGGTACCTGCGAATGATGCCTTTGCCCGTGAGCGCCGCAAGAGCGAATCGCGCAAGGCTCTTTGGCGCTTGTCAGTCGCTGGACTTTGCATGATGCAAGTCATGATGTACGCCTATCCAGCCTATGTGGCGGCACCCGGTGACTTGACGCCTGAGATGGAGCAACTTTTGCGCTGGGCCTCCTGGGTGTTGACCCTGCCGGTCATCCTGTTCTCTTGCGGTCCGTTTTTTAGCAGTGCTTTGCGCGATGTGTTGCAGCGCCGCGTCAGCATGGACTTGCCAGTGGCTTTGGGTATGTTGATCACTTTTGCAGTGAGTACAACCGGAACGTTCGATCCGCATGGAATTTTCGGTCGTGAAGTGTATTTTGATTCGCTGACCATGTTTGTGTTTTTTCTGTTGTCCGGACGCTGGCTGGAACTTCGACTGCGAGATCGAACCGCCGGTGCTCTTGAAGCGTTGATGAACCGATTGCCGGACAGCGTACTGCGCCTGGGTAAAGATGGCAGCTACGAACGTGTGCCGGTGCGCCGCTTGTTACCCGAGGACGTCATTCGCATCTTGGCCGGGGAGTCATTCCCGGCCGATGGCATCGTGCTGCAGGGCGCCACATTGGTGGATGAAGCCTTGCTTACCGGAGAGTCGCGTCCGCTGGCGCGTGGCATCGGTGGTGTGGTCATTGCCGGTAGCCACAACCTGTCTGCTGTTGTCACGGTTCGCGTTTTGCGCGTCGGCGACAAAACCCGTTTCGCCCAGATCGTGGCGTTGATCGAAAGTGCGTCAACCAGCAAGCCAAAGCTGGCCCAATTGGCGGATCGGGTTGCCAAACCTTTTTTGATCGCGGTATTGATTGCTTCCGGCCTGGCCTGCCTGTATTGGTGGGGGCGCGATCCAGGCAACGCGCTGATGGTTGCGGTCGCGGTGCTGATCGTCACCTGCCCCTGTGCCCTGTCGCTCGCAACACCTGCCGCCATGCTGGCCGCGGCTGGCGCACTGGCACGAGGAGGTGTTTTGGTGCGGCGATTGGGGGCATTTGAGGCACTGGCAGCCGTCGACACCGTGCTGTTTGATAAAACCGGCACCTTGACACGAGACGCCACAATTCTGCAGGCAACGCAAGTGCGTGAAGACTGTTCCGCTGAACGGGCACTGGTGATGGCAGCCGCATTGGCGCAACACTCGCTGCACCCGGTATCCAGGGCACTGGTGAGTGCCGGTCGGGGGATCGCCGATCAAAAGCGCTGGGAAGTCAAGGATGTGACGGAGGTCGCCGGGCAAGGCATCGCAGGTCGGGCTTGGTCTGGTGAGGGCGAGTTTCCTGTGACTTATCTGCGCCTGGGTTCTGCCAGTTATTGTGGTGTTGACCTTGCTCGATCTGACGCATTGCAGGTGTGTTTGAGTGATGAGCGCGGTTGGCTTGCAACATTTTCTTTTCATGAAGATGTGCGCCTGGATGCGGCTGATACGGTGGCCGCTCTGCAACGAGACGGAATTAAGGTCTATTTGGTGTCCGGCGACACTGCCGAGGCGGTCTCCAGAGTGGCGCAACGGGTCGGCATTGTTGAATTTCGGGGCGATTGCGAGCCGCAAGAAAAACTTGATTTCCTGCGAAAAGCTCAGCAGCAAGGCCACAAGGTGGCTGTTGTCGGAGATGGGCTCAATGATGGTCCGGTATTGGCCGCCGCCCATGCGTCATTTGCCTTTGGTCAAGCGGTGCCGTTGACGCAGGCCATGGCGGATTTTGTGGTGTTGGGGGATCAGCTCTGCAGCGTTGTGAAAACCTTGCACTTGTCGCGCCGCACACTACGGGTGGTGCGGCAAAATCTTTGGTGGGCAGCCATTTACAACGCCCTATGCGTGCCGTTGGCGGTACTGGGATGGCTACCTGCGTGGCTGGCGGGTTTGGGCATGGCACTGAGTTCTTTGTTGGTCGTGCTGAATGCCTTGCGCTTATCGAAAACACCTAGCCTTTGAGAAAAACATCATGGATATACTTTATTTGCTGATTCCGCTCTCGGTCATCCTTGTTTTTTTTATCTTGGGTGGACTTTGGTGGGCTATCCACCGCGGTCAATTTGATGACATCGAGGCGGAAGGTGAGCGAATTCTTAAGGATTAATAAGAATTGGTTTGCGAGGTTGATTTAAATCAACCGGCGATCTGGATTGCCGTTGGAAACTCGATTCGAACTAACAGAGAAGAGGTGAAAATGATATTTCCCAATACCCTGGCAACGACCTATAACGACAAGGTCGTCAGGCAATTTGCCATCATGACGGTGGTCTGGGGCGTGGTTGGAATGCTGGTCGGCGTGATCATCGCCGCTCAGTTGGCGTGGCCCGAGCTCAACATGGGTATACCGTGGCTGACCTACGGTCGTTTGCGTCCGCTGCACACCAATGCGGTGATTTTCGCCTTTGGAGGTTGTGGCCTGTTCGCTTCCGCCTACTATGTTGCGCAGCGCACTTGTCATGTTCGTCTGTTTGGTGACAAGCTGGCAGCCTTTACATTTTGGGGCTGGCAATTGGTCATTCTGGCGGCTGCGATTTCGCTGCCACTGGGCTATACGCAAGGCAAGGAGTACGCAGAGCTTGAATGGCCCATTGACATTCTGATCACGCTGGTATGGGTGTCATTTGCGATTGTATTTTTTGGCACCATCGGTACCCGTAAAGTTCGCCACATCTACGTTGCCAACTGGTTTTTTGGCGCTTTCATCCTTGCGGTGGCTTTGCTGCATCTGGTTAACAGCGCGGCTATTCCCGCCGGCTTCATGAAGTCCTATTCGGCTTACGCTGGTGTGCAGGATGCGATGGTGCAGTGGTGGTATGGGCACAATGCCGTTGGATTCTTCCTTACTGCAGGATTCCTGGGGATGATGTACTACTTCGTACCCAAGCAGGCGGAGCGGCCGGTCTATTCCTACCGGCTGTCGATCGTTCACTTCTGGGCGCTGATCTTCACTTACATGTGGGCCGGTCCGCACCATCTGCATTACACCGCGTTGCCGGACTGGACGCAGTCGGTCGGTATGGTGTTCTCCCTGATTTTGCTGGCACCAAGCTGGGGTGGCATGATCAACGGCATCATGACCTTGTCGGGTGCCTGGCACAAGCTGCGCGACGACCCGATCCTGCGTTTCCTGATCGTCTCGCTGTCATTCTATGGAATGTCCACCTTCGAAGGTCCGATGATGTCGATCAAGACGGTGAACGCGCTGTCTCATTACACGGACTGGACTGTCGGACACGTTCACTCAGGCGCTCTGGGTTGGGTCGGTCTGGTCACCATGGGCACCATGTATTACCTGATCCCTCGCCTGTTTGGTCAAAAGCAGATGTTCAGCATGAAAGCAGTTGAGGTGCATTTCTGGACTGCCACGATCGGCATTGTTATTTACATCGCCGCGATGTGGATAGCCGGAGTGATGCAGGGTCTGATGTGGCGCGCCATCAATACGGACGGCACTTTGACCTACACTTTTGTGGAATCCGTCAAAGCCACTTTCCCGTTCTATGTGCTACGTTTGTTGGGTGGTTTGCTCTACCTCAGCGGCATGGTGATCATGGCCTGGAATGTCTTCAAGACCGCGACTAACGGACGCTCTGTTACCGTGAACATTCCGGCCGCCGTTGCGCACGCCTGAGGAGGAACATACCATGGCAAATAACAATGCAAGCGGCGGTCTGTCGCATGAAAAAATCGAAACCAACAACTTTTTGATGATCGTCTTGATCCTCTTGGTGTTGCTGGTGGGCGGCCTGGTGGAAATTGTTCCACTGTTCTTCCAGAAATCTACCACCGAGCCTGTCAAGGGCTTGCAGCCCTACACTGCGTTGCAACTGGCGGGGCGTGATATCTATACCCGAGAGGGCTGCTACAACTGCCATTCGCAAATGATTCGGCCGTTTCGTGCCGAGACCCTGCGCTATGGGCACTATTCGGTGGCCGGTGAATTTGTTTACGACCATCCGTTCCAATGGGGCAGCAAACGCACCGGTCCTGACCTGCACCGTGTGGGCGGCAAGTACAGTGATCAGTGGCATCGGGACCATCTGAACAATCCGCGTGACGTCGTGCCCGAATCCAACATGCCGGCCTACCCTTGGCTACTCAGAGACCTTGTGGACGCCGACTCCATGCCGGCCCACATGCGGGCTTTGCGCAGAGTAGGCGTGCCTTACTCCGATGAGCAGATTGCCAAGTCAACTGAAGAGATTAAAGGCAAGAAGGAAATCGAGGCTGTGATTGCCTACCTGCAGGTTTTAGGAACTTTGGTCCGTTAAGCGGGAGATGTTTCAAATGGAATTTGATATCAACACACTTCGTTCGCTGGCGACGGTGGTCAGCTTCATCACGTTCATCGGAATCATTGTTTGGGCTTTTTCCCGCCGAAATGCTGCTGATTTCGAGCAGGCCGCCAACCTGCCTTTCGAGCAAGACTGAAGAACCGCAATACAAGGACAAAAAATGAGCGACTTTACAAGTAACTTCTGGTCGATCTACGTCGCCGGGATCACCGTGGTCAGTATTCTGGCCTGCCTGTTGCTGCTTTGGTTTAGCGGCAAGGCCAAAGCCATGACGGCCAGTGACAATAGCACGGGACACGTTTGGGACGGTGATTTGCGCGAGATGAACAACCCCTTGCCCAGATGGTGGGCCTGGTTGTTCGTCATCACGATTGTTTTTGCTTTCATCTACCTGGCCCTTTATCCAGGTCTTGGCACTTACGGTGGAAAATTGGGCTGGACGTCTACCGGTCAGCATCAGGCCGAAGTGGACAAAGGCAACGCGGAGACTGCGCCCTTGTACGCCAAGTTTGCTTCTATGAAACCGGAAGATGTTGCCAAGGATGCCAAGGCCATGGCGATTGGAGAGCGCCTGTTCATGAACAATTGCGCGCAGTGTCACGGGTCTGACGCCCGAGGCAACAAAGGTATTCCCAACCTGACTGACAATTTCTGGTTGGGGGGCGGCACACCTGACATCATCAAAGCAAATATCACCAAGGGCCGCATTGGCATGATGCCACCGATGGCGGCTGCGGTAGGTACTGCCGACGATGTGAAAAATGTTGCGCAATATGTTTTGAGCCTTTCCGGTAGTCCCCACGATTCAGTTAAGGCTGCGCTTGGCAAAGAGAAATTCGCGGTTTGCGCTGCTTGCCATGGCATGGACGGAAAGGGTAACCCGGCGATTGGTTCAGGCAATCTGACTGATCAAAATGTATGGTTACATGGCAGGGGTGAAGCCAATATCATCGCCATGATCAACAATGGCAAGGTCAATCAGATGCCAGTCCAGGGGGACAAATTTACTGAAGCACAGATACACGTTCTGGCGTCTTATGTTTGGGGGCTTTCCAACAAGGGTGGGGCGGTCGCTCAATAAACTGGATGCGATCCCTTTTGACCTGGGATCGCTGTGCTTTGGCGGTTTTGGACTGGTCTTGCACCCGCAGGACTTCGTCTACTCCATCGGTTTCATGGTCGTCTGGGCACTGTCGCAGTTTTTCTTCACCGCGCTGGTGCTGGTGAAGTCTACCCGGGCAGGCACCCGATCCGCGTCGAGACTGATACGCTTGGTACTCCCGATCAGGTGTCAGAATAGTCCGTTTTTTTGATTCCTTAGCAAGGACAGATGATGCAACATACAACAATGCAATCGAGCGCACGCTGGTGGAAGTTTGGCCACGTCTGGATGATCCTGGCCGGACCGGCCGTCGTGGTGGTGGCCAGTTTCATAACTTTGTACCTGGCCGTGACCCGGCCTGACCCGGTGGTAACGGAAGATTATTACCGCCAGGGCATTGACATCAACAAAACGCTGGACCAAAAAGCTAATGCCGCCAACGCTGCCAGTCTGGCGCCAGCACTGCAAGCGCGCAACCACGCGGCAACTG
>SESD01000074.1_pt1 | contig 55721 bp, 57 predicted proteins | sample 3171411 | NCBI WGS metagenome assembly SESD01 (sample SAMN06051880, study PRJNA518727) | freshwater metagenome | biome: subpolar coniferous forest; feature: holomictic lake; material: water; isolation source: holomictic Lake 442, 16.5 m depth | place: Canada: near Kenora, Ontario | collected...
GGTGCATGAATTACGCTAGTTCCATACTGTTTCCATAGGTTAATCATGATCGCGTTGTGTGATGTCTGGGTTCGTGTTTATGAGAATAAATTAATCTATGCACTTAGATATACTTTTCCATGTCAGATAACTAATCCATACTTACTTTAATCATGCATATTCAATTTCTAGGGGCTGCGGGTGAGGTTACGGGCTCGAAATATTTTATTGAGGGGAAGGCCTGTGGCATTCACCATCGATTTTTAATTGATTACGGTATGTTTCAGGGTGGGCGTGACGCGGTCAACAAAAACCTAGCAGAGTTACCCATTCCGCCGGAGCAGCTGGATTTTGTGGTGCTTACCCATGCCCATATCGATCATAGTGGTCTGCTGCCACGTCTGTGCTCCCAAGGGTTTAAGGGCGACATCTACTGCACCCCGGCAACCGAAGCGCTTCTTAAAATTATGCTATTGGATAGCGCTCACCTTCAAGAGTCCGCCCTGGAGCGCGCTGAAAAAAGACGTCGCTTGGGCAGGTGGAAGGGCGATCTGCCACAGCTCCTTTATAACACCAAGCTAGCCATCGATTGCTTATCGCAAATAAAAACCCACCCATGCGGCCAGCCTTTCGAGCCGGCCAGTGGGGTTCGGGTTGAATTTCGTAATGCTGGACATATTCTTGGTGCGGCTATTGTGTTGCTTGAGATTGAAAAAATACCAGGTGAGTTTCAGCGAATTGTATTTTCAGGAGACCTGGGAATGTTCAATCAGCCGTTCACGTGCGATCCGGAACTGATTGAGCACGCCGATGTTTTGTTGATCGAATCAACCTATGGAGATCGACTCCATCGCACCCTTCAGGAGACTGAAAACGAGTTGGTTGAGGTTATTACAACCACCATGAGGAATGGTGGCAATGTGGTCATGCCGGCCTTTGCAGTCGGCAGGACCCAGGAAATCATTTTGTTGCTGACCGACCTCGTAAGGAAAAAACGCTTACCCCATCTTAAGGTTTGGGTTGACTCACCTATGGCCGCTGCAGTTACTCGCCTGACCGAGGAGTTTTATGCGGAACTAGACGAGATTGCGCAGTCTAGCTACGATTGGCAGAAGAAAAATAAAGACGCAATTCAACTTCGTTTGGTTGCCGATGTGGAAGAGTCAAAGGCCCTTAATAAGGTGAGCGGTGGCGCCATTATCCTATCTGCCAGCGGAATGTGTGAGGCCGGTAGAATCTTGTTCCACCTGGCGGAGAATCTTCCACACAAAAAGAATGCAATCGTTATTACCGGTTTTCAGGCACAGGGAACGCTGGGTCGTCGTCTGGTTGAGGGAGCAAAGACTGTGAAAATACTCGGGAACGAGGTGGCGGTTGATGCCAGCGTTCATACAATCGGTGGCCTGTCCGCGCATGCCGACCAAGCCAACCTTATTAAATGGCTAAAGGGATTCAAGTCAGCCCCGCAAAAAACTTTTGTGGTTCACGGTGAGGCTGGCACCACAGAACATTTCGCCCAGGTGATTGAGGATACGCTGGGTTGGGAGCACGTACTCGTACCTCATCCTGGAGTGATCTTCCCTCTGTAATTGCCTTCCCCCCAAAGTTCGATACCGCACATACGGCACACGCAATACTTCGCTAGACTCGGCTCAGGTTTTGGTTGTGTGATGTAATGATCAAGCTTTTGTGAGTGACATGGTGTCGTTCATGACCTAGTGGTTCCCTCGTACATTTATGAATGGAGTTGAGCATGAATAAAGCTATCGGTTCTTTTGCTGCAGTTGCTTGCTTTGTATTTGGCACGACGTTTACCTACGCAGACAACGATGCACATCCTGGGAAGACGCATCAAAAGTGGATGAAGGAAATGTTTGCCGCCATAGATACCAATGCGGATGGCATGATTAGCACTGAGGAGTTCAATGACTTTCATGCGAAGAAGTTTAAAGAGTTCGACACCAACGGTGACGGAAAGATTAGTTTTGAAGAAATGAAGGCCGGGCACAAGAAGATGCATGCCGCTAAACATAAGAAGATGGACGACATGAAGCCTGTCAAGGTTGACGATGTGAAGTAGCAAGCAAAGTGCTTGAGATGGTTGCAGATGTTTGAGTTATGACACGTTGCTGTAATTGGTTTGTGTGAGCGCTGACGAGGTACGAGGATGATGATATTTAATATTGCTAGCAGTCGCGGCATGGGTTTGGCAAGATGGGCGACCATTGGGGGAGTGCTTGTTACTGCACTCTGGTTGATGTTAGCCCCCAGGCACTCCCTTGCGAGTGATCAATTGCGTGCCAAAAAGATCATCCAAGAGACCTGTGTTCAGTGTCACCGATTAAAGGGTGGTCCGGACTCTCGTTTTAATCTTAAGGCGCCCGATCTTATTTGGGCCGGCAGCAAGTATCAGCGGCCCTGGTTTGTTCGTTGGATGAGCGGCAAAGAACCACCCCTTTATGCCAAGAATTATCGATGGGACCTCACTACAACCCCGGCACAGCATCCTGTTGTTTCTGAGTCTGATGCTAGCGCCATGTTTGATTATCTGGTTAAGAACAACAAGGATGCGCGAGTCAAGATTGGTGGATTTGATTTAGCAAAGGTGACGAAATTTGACGTTGCATTTGGTGGGGCAGTCTTTAAGGCTCACGCCTGTATTGGTTGTCACACAGTCATAGAAAACGATAAGCTTGTTGGTGGTCCTCAGAGCACCAACTTGGCAGCCTCGGGGCAGCGCTATAACGCGGACTGGTTATTCCGTTTCGGACAGAATCCACAGAATTTTACGGTGCACAATGGCGAGTTCCTTGCAGACGCAACTGACCCCCAGCTTCGCGCACTGATTGGGTTCTTGATGGTTCAGGGTGTGCCTGACTTTAAGTACTACGAGCCCTGGATGAGTCATGAGTTTGTTACGGCGAATGTCGCCCGTGGTAAGGTTATTTATAAAGAGTACTGCTCTCAGTGTCACGGCGTAACGGGCAAGGGTGATGGACCAGCTGCGTCTGGCTTGGAACCAAAGCCAGCAATTCATGCCAATATTCCATTTGAAAAACTACCAATGGAGTACGTCTATAACGTTGTCAATCACGGCGGTCCGGCCATAGGAAAGTCGGCAAACATGCCGTACTGGAATCTGACCATCGGCCAGCAGGGTGTCGCCGATGTAATTGCCTACCTGAAGGCAACATTCAAGGGCCCGCCTCAACCCGAAGTGTTGGGCACCGTTCTACACAGTGGAAAGCCTGAAGCCTGTGTACAGCCACGTAAAACAATGACGGCGCCTGCAGATTTCTTGAGCAAGACAAACCCCTTGCCCGTTTCTGCTGAGGCCATTCAGGCCGGGGAGGTACTCTTTTTAAAGACCGCCAAACCAGCCGCCTGTGCGATGTGTCATGGGGATCGTGCTGATGGAAAGGGTGTCATGGGTGCGGCGTTGATGCCACCACCAAGAAACTTCACATGCGGCCCGATGATGATGGATATCCCTGATGGCCAATTGTTCTGGGTTATCAAGAATGGCTCTCCGGGAACTGGAATGATGGCATTTTCTGGCTTGCCGGACGAGCAGGTGTGGCAGCTCATCCACTACATTAGGTCGCTAGCTCGTTGAGGTATTGGGTACCCTGTAGGGGGCGGGTGCCTTACTGCCGTGAGGTTGTGTCGGGATGGCTTGACGGTATAATGCTACCCGCACTGGTGGGCGACCTCTATAAACTTAAACAGTAATAAATTAGAGATATAACTTTACACATGCTCGACAAAACTCAAATTTTAAATGCCAGCATCCTGATTGTCGATGATCAGGAGGCTAACGTACGCCTACTTGAGGAGATGCTACGTGACGATGGATACACGTGTATTTCATCAACCAGGGATCCTTACGAGGTGTGTGAGCTGTACCGTGAGAACCGATATGACCTAATCCTTCTCGACTTTCAGATGCCGGGCATGAATGGTTTGCAGGTATTGGAGGGCTTGCAGAAGGTTGAGAGGGAAGGTTATCTTCCGGTACTGGTTATTACCGCCCAACCAGAGCACAAGCTGGCCGCACTAAAAGCTGGCGCAAAAGATTTTATTAGTAAGCCATTTGATTTTACAGAAATCAAGATCCGCATCCATAACATGCTAGAGGTGAGGCTTCTTTATAAAAAAATAGCTGACCAAAATAAAACGCTAGAACAGACGGTCAAAGAGAGGACCGCTGAGTTAAGAGAGAGCGAGGCACGCTTTCGTCGTCTGACCGAATTGTCATCAGATTGGTACTGGGAGCAGGATGAGGCGGGGAAATTCACGAAAGTTTACGGCCCTGTTATCGATATGCTGGAGGTTCAGATTGACGATTTGCTCGTAAAGGCCAGTGAGACCACTGCGGCCTATTGGGATAAGGTTGAGCAGGCTGAGCTTAAAGAGCGTGTGCTGTCTAGGCGACCCTTCTTGGACTTTATCTACAGCCGACATCACCCAGACGGGTCACGGCAGTATTTTATGATTAGCGGGGAGCCGATGTTTGATTCCTCCGGTCGATTTACCGGTTACCGCGGGGTCGGTAAGGATGTAACCGAGAGCTTGCAAACTTCCAAGGCATAGTTGCAATAGGTATCGCCTGTTTCTGGGTATGCAGGACGCTCGCTCGTATCAGTATTCGTAGTCAATCACCGAATGATGCAATAGCAAGCCTCATTGTTTATTTTTCGGCGTGACCTGCGCCTCAATGACAACACGAGTTTGCTTGAGGCCTTGCGGCTCTCTGAGCGAGCAATCCCCTGTTTTATTCTTGACCCTCGACAGGTCGACCCTCACCCATACCAATCCAAGCCTGCAGCAGCTTAAATTTGATCGGGATTGCTGGTACGTGTATCGCTGGCTACCTGAGCCCAGAGGCTTTTCGCCAGCAATTATCCACGGATGGAATAAAAGACAGCTTGCTTGTGACCACCCAGTGCCGATCGTTGATTCCGCACGGGAAAGCAAGGTAACAAAGAATTCGTATAAGATACCAGTCCTGTCGCAGGGCTGATATAGGAGTTTTGTTTGTGCGTTACGCTTGGATCATCTTTCTTGTTCTTGTGGGGTGTGCAACTCCCGCACAAAAGTCTGCCATGGATTCCTGGATGCTAAAGCCAGGCTGGGCCAACGCAACCACATTTCATGACATTACCCTCAAGGGCAAGGATGGAAAGCTATATAAAATTCAGGGCGCCCACATAGAAAACCTTAAGATCGTACTGATCGCCATTGAGAAACAGAGCCACATTTATCCAGAGGTCGTACTGGTTGCGGATGACACATCGAATGCCTTTGCTACGACCAAGGATGAGCAACAGATTATTGGACTCACCCTGGCTATGCTGAACAATATTGGACTGGACAAGGATGCCATCGCAACCACTTTGGGTCATGAGCTGGCCCATCTTCAGCTTAAGCATGGCGACATTCGAAAGAGACGAACAGAGTCCGCCAAGGGTCTGGGTGATGTCTTGGGTCTTGCCTTGGCGCTTGTGGGAGTTCCTATGGGCGGCACCATTGCCAGCGTTGGGGTTGGGGTTGTGACCACAGCCTATTCGCGAGACGAAGAGAGGGAAGCAGATATACTTGGTCTGCGGTGGGCTATGAATGCCGGCTACAGTGCATGTGGCTCAGCTAGAACGATTAATATTTTTAAGGCGCAGGGTGCGACAGCGCCAGCCCCATTTTTGGCGTCTCATCCGGGACATGACGAGCGTATAGAGCGCGCAAATCAGGCTGCGATCAAAGAGACTGGGCGAGGTTGCTGAGGTTCACTATTGCAGTCTTGCTTATCCTGAGTGATTGGTGAGGGCCAGGCATTATCAGGTTTAATTTGTTGTTAAGATGACTTAAGGGGAAACCTATAAAACGAATAACTTACCTCTGGCTTGTGACGCTCCTGTGCTTGACGAGCGGGGTGTCGGCCAGCCCATTTGAGGAGGGAGTTGCCAAGTACAAGAACGCTGACTATATGGGGGCGATAAATGCGTGGCGCCTGGCCGCGGCGACAGGGAATGCGCGGGCGCAGCTCAACCTTGGCGTGATGTACGCAAAGGGGCAGGGCGTGGCTCAGGACTATACAGAGGCATTCAAGTGGTCTAGGCTTGCGGCAGCACAGGGTAATGCTGACGCACAGAGCAACCTTGGCGTGATGTACGCAAAGGGGCAGGGCGTGGCTCAGGACTATACAGAGGCATTCAAGTGGTCTAGGCTTGCGGCAGCACAGGGTAATGCTGACGCACAGTACAGTCTAGGGGTGATGTACGATGGGGGGCAAGGCGTGGCTCAGGACTACGTAGAGGCATTCAAGTGGTACAGACTTGCTGCCGAACAAGGGGATGCTGACGCACAGTATAGCTTGGGGGTGATGTACGATGAGGGGCAGGGCGTGGCGCAAAATCATGTTCGTGCGTACACCTGGTGGAGTCTCTCCGCCGCATCTGGCCACACGAATGCCAAGAAAGTTCGCGAGCTCGCCGCAAAAAATATGACGTCACAACAAATTTTGGAAGCACAGAAGATGATTCGAGAGTGCCAACATAAAAAATTACAGGCGTGCACTTAAGGCACACACGGTTAATGTAGATCACCTGAGTATTGCTATGAGTACAGACCTTAGGAAACACCTCGTACGAGCCGCTTTGGCCATGGGCCTGATTATGGGCTCATCGACTGCCCTGATTAACTTGGCGGACGCAGCAGAGAGTGCTTCCGCCCAATCAAATATTGCTAATCGTATCTTTAAGGACCTCCAGTCTCGAGTGCTGCAGATCGAGTTGCACCCACGAGGCGGCGGGGGAAATGCGGCAACCGGCACCGGGTTTGTCGTGAGTCATGACGGGCTAGTGCTTACCAACTATCACGTTGTTGGTAACGCAGTCCTAGAACCAGACCTTTATTTACTCGAGTACCAGGCACCAGGAGGGCAGCGTGGCAATATGGAGGTTGTCGCCATTGATGTCATTCATGATCTGGCGCTGGTTCGTTTGTCAGGGGCCAGGTTGCCGCCCCTGAGTTTTTTCAAGGGCACTTTAGCCAAGGGGGATCGTGGGTACTCACTCGGCTACCCATTAAGTCAGGGCTTGACCGTGGTTGAGGGTACCTATAATGGACTCTCAGAAAATCATTACCAGCCCCACTTCCACATGACGACAGCAATTAACTCTGGCATGAGTGGTGGTCCAACCGTTACCGCAGACGGCCATGTTTTTGGTGTTAACGTGGCGAGACGCCTGGATGGGCAGTTGGTAAGCTTCGTGGTGCCGTCCCGCTTTGGGGAGGAGCTGCTACGCAGTTACGAGACCGCCCCCTTGCCTGCATCAGGATTTAAGACCGAGATTGCACGGCAGTTACAGATCCAGGCGGAAGCAATTAGCGCTCGTCTGTTATCTAATTCGACTGGCGTCAAAGTGTTGGGGAACTTTCGTGTACAGGACATGGGAAGCATCGGGGTTGAGTGCTGGTCGTCGCCCATGCGGGAGCCTGAGTGGCGCTACGAGATAGATGATCACCAGTGCGATTCAAATTCAGACGTCTACATTAATGAGCAGCTAATGATGGGGCGAGTTAAGTACTTCAATCGAATTTTGCGTAGCGACAAACTTGGGGTAACTCGATTTGCTTACCTGCAGTCAACTCGCTTTGAGCACAAGATCGATAAGGATGTCGATCGAAAGCATCTTGGCCCCTATGAGTGTAGTGATCGTATTGTTGCATTAAAGGGAACGCGTGCACGTGCCGTGCTCTGTACTAGGCGATACTTACAGTTCCCTGGCATGTATGACGTCATACTTAAACTAACCACGGTCGATGGCAAAAATGAGGCGCTGCTCAGCAAGCTGACCATGCTTGGATTCCCATGGAAAGATGCCATGCGTGTTGCCCAGCACTATATGGAGTCAATTGCATGGGTACCCTAGCTTACGTTGAGGTACTGAAACGAAATGGCGAGGTGTTGGCTCGTCACGCGGTCACAGAACTACCATGCTATATCGGGCGAGGTTACGATTCTGATGTGCTGATAGATGACCCCTACATAGATACAACCCACCTCGAGATCGAGGAAATTGAGCCTGAGGGTGTATTGGTCAACGATCTTGAGTCGGTTAATGGTACAAAACACCTCAGCCTTGGCACTCCCTTTGTGTCCGGGATGGTTCTACCGAATGATGTGCTATGTCTTGGTCGGACACGAATACGCATCCGCTCTTGTTATGACGCAGTGCAAGAGACGTTGCCGATGCACCATAGCTCGCTTCCTGACCGCTTAAACTCTACGACTAGCGCGGTGCTGGCACTATTAATTTTTTTATTGGTGGTCATTGCGGAGATATTTGAGACGGCGACTCAGGATGCGATTAAGCAAATGTTCTACGGCGTCGGCACAACGAGCCTGGGACTTGTGGGCGTGGTTATTGTTAGCGCAGTAATTAATCGTGTGTTTACTGGGGCGACTCATTTGGCCGCTCATGTGACATTGGTTAGCCTCGCGTTTGTTGTGATGTGCGTAGGAGAGGCCGTCGTTGAGTACACGTTCTTCGCCTTCGACTTGTCTGGTACCGATATTGCCAAGATAGTCGTTACCCTAGGCTCCCTTATGGGAATGCTTTATTTTCAGATGGGATTTATTACACGGGTAACACGTCGATCACGCCTTATGACCGTGCTAATGCTGTCGATAGGAGTGGCTGGTTGGATATGGGCGGACCGTGAGCTTGATCCAGATGCCTACGCCAAACAAAACTACAATACCGTACTTAAGCCAGGAATATTTTTGGCGGTTCCGGGGATTAAGCCCGCAACCTTCTTTGAACAGACGCAGGAGCTTTTAAAGCGTAAGGTTGACGACAAGGCTGGTCACTAGGGACGCCTTTTCTGATGCGTTTACTGCAGCATTAGTGGTAACTTAATTCTCAAATGGGTGACGCAACACGATGGTCTCGTCGCGATCGGATCCAGTGGAAACCATGTCAACGGGCACCTCACATATTTCCGCAATGCGTTTGAGGTAGTTGCGCGCCTCCAGGGGTAGCTTATCGTAAGATTTCACACCAACGGTGCTACCGCTCCAGCCTGGCATGTCTTCGTACACCGGCTCACACCCCACCAGAGACTCTGCGCCCACGGGTAATATGTCACTGTACTGCCCATTGTTTTGATACCCAACGCCCAGTCGTAATGTTTGGACCCCATCCAGCACGTCTAGCTTGGTGACGCAGAGACCGGATACGCCATTGATTTGAATGGAGCGCTTCAGTGCTGCCGCATCGAACCAGCCACAACGACGCGCACGTCCGGTGGTGGATCCAAACTCATGACCCTTTTCTGCCAGATGCTTGCCTATCTCGTCGTCCAGTTCGGTTGGGAAGGGGCCTGAGCCAACACGGGTGGTATATGCCTTTGTAATACCAAGTACGTAGTGCAATGTCTGTGGACCAACGCCACTACCAGCACAGGCTGCACCTGCGATACAGTTACTAGAGGTTACGAATGGATAGGTGCCATGATCTATATCCAGCAGCGTGCCCTGAGCACCTTCGAACAGAAGATTTAAGCCATTCTTGTTCGCGTCGTACAGTGCACGTGGCACGTCAAGTAGTAACGGCTTTATTCGTTCTGCCAATGCCAGTGTGTTATCCAAGGTCGACTGGAAATCGATGGTTTTGGCGCTGAAGTAATTCTTGAGCACAAAATTATGATAGTCAAGAACTTCGCCAAGTTTTGCGGCAAAGCGCTTACGATGAAATAAGTCCTGGAGTCTTATGGCACGACGCGCGGCCTTATCTTCGTAGGCGGGACCAATTCCGCGTCCGGTGGTTCCAATCTTGTTCGTCCCTTTGGCTAGTTCGCGGGCCTTGTCTAGAGCTTCATGGTAGGGCAGGATCAGTGGGCACGCCTCAGAGATACGCAGACGACTGTAGACATCCACGCCGGCAGCAGTCAGGCCATCCATTTCGTCTAGCAACGCTTGGGGTGACACCACCACGCCATTACCGATGTAGCACATCACATGCTCGCGCAAAATACCAGATGGTATGAGGTGCAAAACGGTTTTTTTGCCGTTTATAACGAGCGTATGTCCGGCGTTATGGCCCCCCTGAAAGCGTACCACTGCCTGTGCGTGGTCGGTGAGCCAGTCAACTATCTTGCCTTTTCCCTCGTCCCCCCACTGCGTACCAATCACCACAACATTTTTTGACATTACCAATCCCTGACTGCTGTTGCTTAAAGTAAAATTTTTTGGTGTAAGAAAAGTGCTTCTAGGATTTTATTTTTACCACATGCCATGCGCCGTCACGCATGACTAGCTCTCGATCACAATTGAGCTCGGTGCGCAATTTCTTAACACCCAGAAAGTCGACCACGACTACCTGCCCCTGTGCACGCAACTCCATAATAGTTTTATGGAGCAGGGGGTCACTATGGTGTGGCGCGACTATACCCATGGGCTGTGAGTGCTGTGTCAGTAAGCCGTGTAGTTGACGCAGGTCCATGCTGAAGCCTGTGGCCGGACGAGCTCGACCGAAGCTTTTTCCTAGATCGTTATAGCGTCCGCCCAGGGCGATGGCGTCATGACTACCGGAGTGGTAGGCAGCAAATACCATGCCGCTGTGGTAGTGACTGCCTCGCAGTTCGGCAAGATCGATACCGATACTTTGTGCGAGCGGCTGGAGATGACTGGCAGCCTGTTCCAGTTCGTCTAATGCCGTCGTCACTTCTGGGTACTTCGGTAGCGCTGAACGCGCATGCGCAATTACCTCTACTCCACCATACAACTTGGGTAGAGCCATCAGCGCATCCCGCAGTGCGGGCGTCAGATCGGAAACAAGTGGGCGTAACGCGGTCATGTCCTTGCTCTGCAGGGCATTTGATAGGCCTATCTCTAATTTTTTGGTGATTTCGGTACGACTAATCAGTGCGCGAAACAGCGCAATGTGGCCAAGGTCGAGGTGCACTCCTTTAATGCCAAGCAAGGCCAACGACTCAAGCATTAGGCGCTGCACCTCTAGATCGCTATCTATGGTGTCATGGCCATAAATTTCCGCACCTATCTGCAATAGCTCTCGTGTGCGCATCAATCCAGCTGGCTGAGTGTGTAGCACACTTCCGGCGTAACATAGTCTGGTCACACCTTGACGATTGAGTAGGTGTGCATCAATGCGAGCTACCTGGGGTGTGATATCGGCGCGCAGCGCCATAGTGCGGCCACTTAATTGATCGACAAGCTTGAAAGTGCGCAAGTCCATAACGGGACTGCCATTGATTTGCAAGGATTCGGCGTACTCTAACAGTGGGGGCGCCACCAATTGATACCCAGACAGGCGTAACAGCGCTAGCACATCCGCGCGCATACGCTCAATGTGCCACGCCTCATCTGGGAGTATGTCTTGTATATACTCTGGCAGCAGCCAGTTAGAGTTTGGCATTATTTAATCCAATACAGTACTAGTAACCCAGATATCATGGCCGTGATACCCAGTGAACGAATTTGTCCGTCTGAGAGTAGCGTTAATTTACGGAGTGTCTCGCGCCACAGGGTTGGAAATAAAAATGGCGTGATACCCTCAATGACCAGCATCAGTGCCAATCCAGTAAACCAATAAATCAGCATACGCCATCCCTTTTGACTATTTAGTGGCCTTGCTGGAGCCCTTGAGGTATTTGAAGAATGAGGAACTGGGGTCAACCACCATAACATCACTTTTGTTCTTGAAGCTCTGCTTGTATGCATCCATGCTGCGATAGAATGCATAGAACTCAGTGTTTCGTCCAAACGCAGCGGCATAGATGGCAGACGCCTTAGCATCACCCTTACCCTTTATTTTTTGTGCGTCACGATATGCATCGGCAAGCGTTACCTCCCTCTGGCGATCGGCATCAGCTCGAATCTTCTCGCTCTCTGCATTACCGGTTGCACGAAGCTCGTTGGCAACACGTTTACGCTCTGCGTCCATTCGACGGTACACCGACTCGCTAATTTCCGTTGGGAAGTCAACTCTCTTTAGTCGTACGTCCAGTACTTGCACCCCAATCTTGCGAGCATCTAGATCAGCCTTTTGGCTTAGTGCTTTCATAATCTTATCGCGCTCACCAGACACTACTTCGTTGATGGTACGCTTGCCAAACTCTTCGCGCATGCTCGAGTTGACCGTCTGCATTAGGCGAGTCTTTGCGCGGATCTCGTCCCCGCCCACGCTGATGTAGTATTGCTTTACATCGGCAATACGCCACTTCACGAAGGAGTCAACCATGATATTTTTCTTCTCTGCTGTGATGAAGCGCTCAGGCTCTACGCTGTCCAAGGTTAAGATGCGCGAGTCGAAGTAACGTACATTCTGTACGAGTGGAATTTTGAAATAGAGTCCTGGTGTGGTTTTAACCCCCACCATCTCACCGAGCTGAAGAACGATAACCGTCTGACGTTGATCCACCACGAACATACTCAAGCTAAGAAGTATTAGTACTGTGGCTACACCAATTAAAATGTTGCCGATGCTAGTTTTCATGGGCGCGCCTCCCTGCTACGGCCACCGCGTAGCGCATCACGCGCACGAGAGGCGGCTGTCGCAGTTTCGTTTGTAGATGTAGGTGCAGGTGTAGGTGGAGCGATTGCCTGCGGCTCAGGGTGAGTGCCAGCTGTTGGTGCTTCAGGTAATGGGGCGGCGCCTTGAGCAGTGCTCTGAATTAGTTTGTCTAGTGGTAGGTATAACAAACTGCTACCGTTCTTCTGGTCTACCATGACCTTGCTTGTGCTAACCAGTATTTGCTGCATCATGTCGATATACATGCGCTCACGGGTAACGGATGGCGCCTTTTCGTACTCAACCAATACCTGCTTAAATCGGCTAGCATCACCCTCTGCACTTGCTATTACGCGTTGACGATAACCTTCCGCTTCTTGCATGAGGCGTGCTGCCGCACCCTTGGCTCTAGGCACCACGTCGTTGGCGTAAGCCTGCCCCTCATTCTTTTGACGTTCTTTGTCTTGCCCGGCCTTGACGGCGTCATCAAAAGCGGCCTGAACCTGCTCAGGGGGTTGAGCATTTTGCATGGTGATCTTGCTGACAAGTATTCCGGACTTATAGCGGTCCAAGATATCCTGGGCTAGCTTTGTGGTTGCCGCGGCGACCTGCTCACGGCCTTCGTATAGGACAAAGTCCATCTTGTTTTTCCCAACGATCTCACGTATTGCAGTTTCTGCAGCCTGACGTACATTTTCATCTGGAGCACGATTATTGAATAGGTATTCGCCTGGATCCTTCAGGAAATACTGAACGGCAAACTGAATGTCTATTATATTTTCATCGTCAGTCAGCATTAAAGATTCTTTAAGAATCTTGTTCTTAACGTTCTCGCGATAGCCAATTTCTACCGTTCTAACCTGGCTAATATTTACGACCTCTACGGACTCAATCGGAAATGGCATGTGCCAGCGCGGACCAGGTTGGGTGGTTTCAATAAAACTACCGAAACGCAACACCACACCTCGCTGACTGGCGTCCACAATGTAGAACCCACTGGCAGCCCAGATCAGCATAACAATAACAACAGCCAAACCGATGCTGACATTAAACTTGTTTTTGTCATCGCCGCTGCCGTCGCCAGAGTTGCCAAATAGTGCGGATATTTTTTTGTGAATATCACCTAGCGCCGCCCCTATGTCTGGGGGGGTGCCACTATTCTTTTTACCCCATTGGGGGTCATTTAATCCCATAGTAAATCCTGTTTAATCAAAAAGTGCCGAGTCGGAGTCTGATTGTTCTCTTAAATTGCGAGCCTCTGCAAGGGCTGTGCGCAGATCATCTATCCCGGCGCCAGTTTTGGCGCTTAGATGAATATGCGTGATTCTAGCATATTCATCACGTTGTTTGCCCGCAGGCAAGCCCTGTAAATCAATTTTATTGAAGATTAATATTTGCGGGATATGCTGCGCGCCAATTTCTACAAGCACCTTGTTGACCTCAGCAATTTGGTCAAAACGTTCTGAGCTGTTGGCATCTACAACATGAAGCAGTAGGTCTGCTTGTGCGGTTTCTTCTAGTGTGCTGCGAAAGGCCGCAATCAAGCCATGAGGAAGGTGTCGAATAAAGCCCACTGTGTCTGATAGCACAACCTGACCAGATCCTTCAATATATACACGGCGAGCGGTTGTATCGAGTGTGGCAAATAGTTGATCTGCAACATACGCATTTGCGTGAGTTAACTTATTAAATAAAGTAGACTTCCCAGCGTTGGTGTAACCCACAATGGACACTGACAATACATTTGAGCGGGTGCGTGAGCGTCGCAATACCTGGCGATGGCGGTGTAGCTTATTAAGGCGTTCCTTGAGTAAAACCACACGGTTGTCCAGCTTTCGCCTGTCCAGCTCTAGCTGTGTCTCGCCTGGCCCTCTGGCACCTACCGCGTACTTTTGTTGACCCATGTCGGTATTCATTCCAACTAGGCGTGTGGAGAGGTACTTGAGCTGAGCAAGCTCTACCTGCACCTTGCCTTCATGGCTTTGTGCGCGCAGGGCAAAAATATCCAAGATCAGCATGGTGCGGTCGATCACGCGTACTTTTATTTTGGCAGTGAGATTGCGCATTTGCGCGGGGGATAAGTCATGATTGAAGATAACCAACGGCACCTCATGCTGCTCAACGGTGGCTGATATCTCGTCCACTTTACCGCTACCGGCAAATAATGATGCATCAGGACGCTGTCGTCGACCAGCTATTAATGCAACGGAGTTTACGCCCGCACTTTTTGCTAGCAGGCGGAATTCCTCTAGACTTTCCTCGTAATCTGGCGCACCAAAATCTAAGCTTACCAGTACTGCCGTGTTAACTACTGCAGTACTTTTGTGCATTACTCAGCGTCTGTTGGGATGGTTATGGCGCGTACGGGAACAATGGTGGAGATAGCGTGCTTGTACACCATTTGGGTGATAGTGTTCTTGAGTAATATTACGTATTGATCAAATGACTCAACATGACCTTGTAATTTTATGCCATTGACTAGGTAAATAGCGACCTGTACATGCTCCTTACGTATTGCATTCAGGAATGGGTCTTGTAGTTGTTGCCCTTTTGCACTCATTAAGGTTTTATTGTTCGTTTAGTTGGTTAGGATGATTACTGTACTGCATTTTCAGTTTATTCGAAAGCATGCAGGAACTCAATATACATAATCTTAGAGATAGAAATACAGCATCTGCAGAAGACGGTGCCACGCAAAGCATTGTGCAAACAATTGAGCATTAAGGAGTGAGGGTAAGTTAAATGGTCAGCATGCAGAGCTGAGCGTTACTGATAACACGCAGTGATTGGGTAACGCCAATCTCTGCCAAAGCCACGGTCGGTAATGCGCACGCCAACGGGAGCTTGACGACGTTTGTATTCGCTCGCGTGAATCATGCCAACTACTCGACATACGTCCGTTTCGGTGTAACCGTGCGTCACAATCTCAGCGATCGTTAGGTTTTGCTCTACGTAGTAAGCCATTATGGCATCGAGCACATCATAGTGAGGCAAGTTGTCTTGATCGAGCTGACCTGGCTTGAGTTCTGCGCTGGGCGGTCGCGTTATAGTGCGATTAGGAATTATCTGACTCAAGTTGTTGCGATAATTGGCCAGACGATATACCCAGGTCTTGCTGACATCCTTGAGCACTGCAAATCCACCTGCCATATCGCCATATAAGGTGCAATATCCGACACCCATCTCGGACTTGTTGCCTGTCGCCAGAACCAAAGATCCAAATTTGTTAGAGAGGGCCATTAGTAGATTACCGCGCACCCTCGCCTGTAAATTTTCTTCGGTGACGTCTGGCGTCAGACCATTGAATGTATTATTGAGCGTGGCGAGGTAGGCATTAAAGATCGGTTCGATATTCAATTCGTCGTAGCGCACCCCAAGAGTGGCAGCCATCTCTCGTGCATCGGTTAAACTAATTTGCGCGGTATAGGGCGATGGCATCATTACCGCGTGCACCTTGCTTGCACCCAGGGCATCTACGGCTATCGCCAGAGTTAGTGCTGAATCAATACCGCCAGATAGGCCCAGTAGGACACCCGGAAAACCGTTCTTTCTAATATAGTCTTGCACTCCCAGGCACAGCGCACGGTAGACGCTTTCTTCTTGGCTACCAAGCGAAACTTTTTCGCCAGCCATAATTCGGCCATTATTAATTTCAATTAATCCGAGCGTCTCTTCGAAAGCAATAAACTGATGTGTTAGCGCTCCCCGCTCATCCATTGCGAAGGAAGCACCATCAAAAACCAGTTCATCCTGTCCGCCGACCATGTTGACATAAATTATTGCCAGCTTACTTTCGTCAATGCGATCACGGATAGCCTGGTGACGTAGCGCCTGTTTGTTTACATGGTAAGGTGAGGCGTTCTGTACTAATAATATCTGTGCTCCACTCTCGTATGCATTTTGCGCTGCCCGATCTTTCCAGATGTCCGCGCAGATGCTAAGTGCGAATTTAATGCCCTCTACTTCGAATACGCATGGCGTGTCGCCAGGTGTGAAGTAACGCTTTTCATCGAACACACTGTGGTTGGGTAATTCATGCTTGTGATAGGTAGAGATTATTTTCCCATCACACACGACTGAGGCAGAGTTATAGCGCTTGCCATTGGCCTCACTCGGGTGTCCAATCACTACGGTTATTCCAAAAATTTGCTTAGCCAATTCATGCAAGGCTTGATCACAAGTGCGATAAAATTCAGTGCGTAATAGTAGATCCTCCGGGGGGTAGCCACATAGGCTTAGCTCGGGTGTGAGCAACAACGTCACCCCTTGTTGTTTTGCCCGTTCTGCGTAAGCCAGAATCTTGATAGCGTTACCAGTTAGGTCGCCGAGCATGCAATTGATTTGTGCAATCGCAAGTTTCATATAAATTTTAATCGTAGGGGAGATGGATAGGCAGTTATCATACCCGCCTTTTTAAAGGGTGGTAGTGTGGAAAGTGGGCCAAGCTTGCTCCTGCAATGCGCGGGCGCCCACTGTTTGAGTTAATCTGTGTGCTAAAGAATTGGGGTTATATGCTGGAAAAAATAGGCATCATAGGCGGTAGCGGCATTTACGACATGACCGACCTGGTCAATAAGCGCTGGGAAAAGATAAAATCTCCCTTTGGAGAGCCGTCTAGCGAGCTGCTGTTCGGTGAATTAAATGGGGAGGAGATTGTATTTTTACCGCGTCATGGACGCGGGCATAAAATTCCTCCGACTGAAATAAATTTTCATGCCAATATTGATGCCATGAAGAGGGTGGGGGTTACTGACATAATTTCGATCAGCGCTGTTGGCTCCTTGCGGGAAGATTTGTCGCCAGGAATGTTTGTAATTGTCGACCAATTTATCGATCGTACCTTTGCACGCAACAAATCTTTTTTTGGCACGGGATTGGTGGCGCATGTCTCTATGGCTCAGCCGGTGTGTAGGCGACTAAGTAATCACATAGAGGCAGCCGCAGGCGCTGCAAATATTCCCATTGTTCGTGGGGGTGTCTACCTTGCTATGGAGGGGCCGCAGTTTTCAAGCCTAGCAGAATCAAATCTTTACCGCACTTGGGGGTGTGATGTAATCGGCATGACCGGTATGCCAGAAGCCAAGCTCGCTCGCGAAGCGGAGCTGTGCTATGCAACCTTGGCGATGGTGACGGATTACGATTGTTGGCATGCGGGTCACGAGGATGTAACAATAGACATGATTGTTAAAGTTCTTGCAGAAAACGCTGACAAAGCTAAAAGGTTGATGCAGCATACCCTCCCGAGAGTGTACGGTGATCCTATGAGGGCTGCCTGTAGCTGCCACTCCGCCCTTGAGCATGCAATAATTACCGATCCAAGCGTACGTGATTTAGGCATGATAGAGAAGCTAGAGGCTGTTGCGGGTCGAGTGTTAAAGAGTGGGTTGCAATGATGGATGCTGCTGTAGATCTGCGTTTGCAGTTATTGAGCGCATCCAAAAAATTACTTGATCAGGGATTAAATCGAGGTATGTCTGGCAACCTTTCGGTGCGCCATGGTGATCACATACTGATCACACCGTCAGCGATGACTGTTGCAAAAATGACACCCGCAGATTTGGTGTGCATGGACTTAAGTGGGAACGTCTTGTCTGACGGAAAGCCAACCAGTGAATGGCGCTTTCATTGTGACATTTTATCAAGTCGTCTGGATGTAAATGCCGTTATTCATACCCATTCAGTGTTTGCCACTACGCTGGCCTGCCTACGTAAAGATATTCCATCAGTACATTACATGATCGCAACCGCCGGAGGGAACGCAATTCGTTGCGCACCCTATGCATTATTCGGCGAACAAATATTATCGGAATATGCACTATCTGCGCTAGAAGGGCGAAAAGCGTGTCTCTTAGCCAACCATGGAATGATCGCGCTTGGCTCTGACTTGGAAGATGCGCTGGCGGTGACTATAGAAGTTGAGTTTTTGTGCGAATTGTATTGGCGCACCTTGCAGGTAGGCGGACCACATATTCTGACATCTCAGCAGATGCATGATGTGAAAGAAAAGTTTGTAGACTACAAAAATAAACTTAGCAATCGGGAGTAGCATGGACATAAAATCTCATATTCGAACCATCCCGCATTATCCAAAAAAAAATATCATGTTTCGTGATGTCAGCTCTCTTCTCCAGGACGCTGTGGGTTTTGGTTCCTCAATTAATGAGCTGGCAAAACGCTATGCGGCTATGGAGATAGATAAAGTCGTGGGCATTGAAGCGCGTGGATTTATAGTCGGTGCACCCTTGGCTTACGCTTTGGGGAAAGGATTTGTGCCAATTCGCAAAAAAGGAAAGCTACCCGCAGAAACTGTCGGACAAGATTATGACCTGGAGTATGGCTCCGATCGTATTGAGATACATATTGATTCAATTGCCAGGGGAGAGAGAGTACTGCTTGCTGATGATTTGATTGCCACTGGTGGTACGGCAGAGGCGGCAACCAAGCTAATTGAAAAGATTGGCGGAAAAATTATTGAATGCTGTTTTATTATTGATTTGCCAGATGTTGGCGGACGCGGGCGATTAGAGAAGCAGGGTTACAGTGTGTTTTCATTGTGCGAATTTGCGGGCACTTAGGTAATAAAGAATCTCGATGTATTTATCTTGCCAAGATAAGAGACGGTCAATCAAGGATTGATGTCTGCCACACCACCAGATAATAATAATTTCCGGAGCAGCGCTGTGAAGATAAAGGCTTTACGTTGGTCAAATGGTGTGCTGGAGATGATAGATCAACGCGTCCTGCCAGCAAGCTTCACTTACCTACCATGTACTTCTGCCGCCTCAGTGGCGGAAGGTATTCGCAGTATGGTGGTGCGTGGCGCTCCGGCTATTGGTGTAGCAGCAGCGTACGGTGTAGCCCTAGAGGCGTTACGCCTGCTCGAACTTGACAGCGAGTCCTTTCAAAATGGCATTGACAAAGGCTTGAGTGTATTGGCTCAAAGCAGGCCAACTGCCATAAATCTATTTTGGGCCCTGGCTCGCATGAAAAGACTATTGGAAAGTATTGCGAGCGAATCTAATGCGTGTATAGCTGCCCGCCTCTTGGCGGAGGCGCATGCAATTTTTGCTGAAGATATTCGAATTAATCGTGCGATAGGTGCACACGGCGCTGATTTACTGCAAGACGGCGCAAGCGTGTTAACCCACTGCAATGCCGGAGCACTTGCCACGGCTGGGCACGGCACCGCATTAGGTGTAATTCGGTCTGCCGTAGAGGCGGGCAAAAAAATATCTGTAATTGTCGATGAGACACGTCCGTTTTTACAGGGTGCCCGTCTGACAGCATGGGAAATGGTTCAAGACGAAATTCCGACTACGCTTATCACAGATAGTATGGCCGGCTTTATGATGAGTCGTGGCGAGGTGAGCGCCGTAGTGGTTGGAGCGGATCGTGTAGCTGAAAATGGTGATGTCGCCAACAAGGTGGGTACTTATATGGTTGCCGTGCTGGCAAGGCGCCATAAAATTCCATTCTATGTGGCCTGCCCTTTGTCCACGATAGATTTGTCTGTTAAAAGTGGCTTAGATATCCCTATAGAAGAGCGCGATCACAGTGAGGTGAGGGGATTTGGAGGTATCTGCTGGGCTGCGCAGGGAGTTAAGATACGCAACCCGTCGTTTGATGTTACGCCGGTTGAATTGATTACCGCCCTGATTACCGAAAAAGGGGTTGTATATTCACCTGATGTTAAAAAACTGCATGCACTATTTGTTTGAATGGTAACGTTGAGCGGATGTGTTTGATGAATTTGGATTTTTGATAGTCAGCACCCCGTGATGGTGGTCGATCAGCTGGATTGGTTTAATTAAATCTTGACAATTGTTGCTCGCATACTACTATTGCTACAGGTGTCTTCGGATAATTTTTTGGGTGCTGCATGCGATAATATTTCACGTATCGCTATAACAATAGGATCAATATGAAAATAATTATTCAATTTATGTTTGTTTTTTTAGCATGGAATAGCCATGCTTTGGCAGAAGGCTCGTCTACTAAGGATAACAATTTGACGCAAGTCATAAAGCAGGCTGAGGCCGGTGATGCCAGCGCTCAAGCTCGTTTAGGCTGGATATATTCCAATGGTATTGGTGTAACCCTGGATGCCGATAAAGCCGTTGAATGGTACGAGAAAGCGGCAGCCCAAGGGTACCCCAAGGCACAGTTTGAGCTTGGGGAGATGTATGGCAGTGGTGAGGTGGTGTCTACTATCGCCAAAGACCCCATTAAGGCAATAAAGTGGTACGAGAAAGCGGCAGCTCAAGGGTACCCCAAGGCACAGTTTGCACTTGGAGAGATTCATCTTACAGGTGAGGGTGTGGTCAAAGATCCAGCCAAAGCTGTGACGTGGTATCAAAAGGCAGCGGCACAGGGATATATAAAGGCACAATACAATCTTGGATGGATGTATCAAAATGGCAGGGGTGTGGCAAAAGATAGCGTGCTGGCCTATGCATGGCACAATCTTGCGGCCCGTCAAGGTGATGAAAATGCAAAAAAACAACGTGATTTAACTGGTTTGAACTCGGTTCAGCGTGCCGAAGCAGAAAAAATATCCGCAAGCTGGAAGCAGGGGCAAGTGTTAAGTAGGTAACAGTCTGGTTTATATAGCTCTATATTTAATTAAGGAATTTTATCAAATGGCATTGATGCATATCAGCATGCGCACCATCGGAAAATTGCTTCCAATTTTCTTATTGGGGGCGGTCTTTAGTGCGCATGGTCAATTAACTTCGTTATCGCAAGAAGAACTCGGTATGGCGGAGGTTCTTGCCAAATTAAGAGCACACGCGGAGTCCGGTGATGCGAATGCGCAGTACGATTTGGCTTGGATGTACGACACAGGGGACAACAATAAGATTTTGGCTAGGGATTCCAGGAAGGCCGCAGAGTGGTACGAAAAAGCTGCAATCCAGGGTCACGCCAAGGCGCAGGCTGGTCTTGGATTGGCATATGTTAATGGTCGTGGCGTAACTAAGAATGACATCTTGGGTGTGGAGTGGCTGCAAAAAGCATCAGAGCAAGGAGATGCCGATGCGCAGTTGGAGCTTGGCTGGTTATATCAAGACAAAAGGGGTATACCAAGCGATCCCACTAAGCTCCTGAGATGGCGTGAACATGCGGCAGATCGAGGATTTGCTCATGCGCAATTTAGTTTGGGATTAATGTACTACAGGGGTGATGGTGTTAAAAAAGACATTGCTCGGGCGGTTGAGATGTGGCAAAAGGCTGTAATACAGGGCTACCCAGATGCCCAATTTAATTTAGGATCGATGTATTACTTTGGGGACGGTGTGCAAAAAAACCTGAATAAAGCCATTGAACTATGGGAGAGAGCCTCTGCCTCTGCCAACACTAATGCGCAATACAATCTTGCCTTGGCATATTACCTTGGTGTGGGTGTGAGTAAAAATGAGTTACTGTCATACGTATGGTCAAATCTCGCTGTTGAATATGGCAACAATGAACATGCGAAAAAGTTGCGTGACTCGATTACGCTAAGCTCAGCTCAGCGTGAATCGGCTAATAAAATGTTCCTCAATTGGCAGATAGGGAAGGTGTATCGTGCTGACCCAGCCAATTAGACGCGTTGATGTGCATCCACCCCTGAATGTACGGGTTAGTTTCTGTGTTATCGCTCCGGACGCATATGTGGGAACAAAATAACATCTCGAATACTGGGGCTATCGGTAAGTAGCATTACCAGCCTATCTATGCCGATACCTTCCCCAGCGGTTGGGGGTAGGCCATACTCCAGTGCACGAATGTAGTCGACATCTTTAAGCATCGCCTCTTCGTCACCCGCCGCTCTCGCAGCCACTTGCGCATCGAAGCGTGCTTCCTGATCTTCTGGGTCATTTAATTCAGAGAATCCATTTGCAATCTCCCTCCCCATTATGAATAACTCAAATCGCTCTGTGATTTCTGGGTGTGCATCGTTTCGACGCGCAAGTGGTGAGGCCTCCGCGGGGTAATCGATAATAAAAGTCGGTTCGAGCAGTTGATGCTCAGTCAACTCTTCGAATAGTGAGAGCTGAAGTCCACCCACACCGTCTGTTGATCTGTGCTTTGCCTTTAGATCCTGTAGTGTCACGATAAGAAAATCACGATTTTCTAACTGTGTATCAGAAAATTGGGGGTGATACTTTTGAATGGCCTGTGCGACAGTGAGGCGATGAAATGGCTTTCCTAAGTCGATCTCGTGACCCTGATATGAGAGCACTGTACTACCTGTAACCTTACGCGCCACCTCACCGAACAACTTCTCCGTGAAGTCCATTAGGTAGCGGTAGTCTCGATACGCTTCATAAAACTCGATCATTGTGAATTCTGGGTTATGTCGGGTAGATAGCCCCTCGTTACGAAAGTTGCGATTGATCTCAAATACCTTCTCAAATCCACCAACCACCAAGCGCTTTAAGTATAGTTCCGGTGCGATACGCAAATACAACTGCATATCCAAGGCATTGTGGTGCGTTGTGAATGGCCTTGCTGATGCGCCACCTGGGATGGGATGCATCATAGGTGTTTCAACCTCAAGGTAGTCGCGATGTATAAAAAATTCTCGTATAGCCTGAATTACCTTGGAGCGGATAATAAATGTGCTACGCGTACCCTCGTTAGTAATCAAGTCAAGGTGTCGCTGACGATACTTTTGCTCCTGATCAGTTAGCCCATGAAATTTTTCTGGAAGCGGACGCAGCGCCTTGGTTAGCAAGCGCAGCTTTAATACACGCACGGACAACTCGTCCGTCTTTGTTTTAAATAGCACCCCTGTCGCGCCGAGAATGTCGCCGAGATCGTAGTGCTTGAACGCCTCATGTGTGACCTCGCCTGAATCATTGTTGTTAATGAATAACTGAATGCGTCCGCCCATGTCATGTATCGTGGCGAAACTAGCTTTCCCCATAACGCGCTTGAGCATCATGCGACCAGCCACAGTTACGTTTATATTAAGCTTTTCGAGTTCATCGTGGCTCATTGCCCCGTAACTTGCCTGCAGAATACTGGCTACATTTTTACGCTCAAAGTCGTTTGGAAATGCTATGCCATCTTTGCGAATAGCGGCGAGCTTGGCACGACGCTCAGTGATGATTTGGTTCTCATCTTGTTGTGATGTATTTGGTTCCGTAGTCATAGTGGCCTAATAAATTTTAAGATTGATGAGCTATTGCTGACGCAGAATTGTGGCATGAATGCTGCATATCATGCAATTTAAGTAATGGATGTTGATCTATTTGCGGTAGCCATAAATTCAAAGTGAATAAGCAGGGCTGGATGAGTGAATGCCTACCTACCTACAGCCCTTGCTTGAGACTGGCACTGATAAATTCATCTAGGTCGCCATCCAGAACGCCCTGTGTGTTACCGATTTCAACATTTGTGCGTAGATCTTTGATGCGAGACTGGTCCAATACGTACGATCTTATCTGATGCCCCCAGCCAATATCAGTTTTTTCGTCTTCCATGACCTGCTTTTCGGCATTTCGTTTACGTAGTTCCGCTTCGTACATGCGAGACTTTAACATTGCCATCGCTTCGGCACGGTTTCGGTGCTGCGATCGATCACTTTGACACTGCACAACAATGCCAGTTGGGGCATGTGTAATGCGGACCGCAGAGTCAGTTTTGTTTATGTGCTGCCCACCCGCGCCACTTGCGCGATAGGTGTCCACACGCAGGTCAGCTGGATTTATGTCTATCGCAATAGATTCATCTACCTCTGGATAAACGAATACACTGGAAAATGAAGTGTGGCGTCGATTTCCTGAATCGAATGGAGATTTGCGTACTAAGCGATGCACGCCGGTCTCGGTACGCAGATGGCCATATGCATAGTCGCCGGTTATTTTTAATACGGCACCCTTGATGCCTGCCACTTCACCATTGGACTGCTCCAGTACGTCCACCTGAAATTTTTTATTTTCACAGTAGCGCAGATACATGCGCAGTAGCATTGAAGCCCAATCCTGCGCTTCCGTGCCGCCGGATCCTGACTGAATATCAAGGAAGCAATTATTGGAGTCCATTGGCTTTGAGAACATGCGCCGAAATTCCATATCGGCTACTTTTTGCTCCATCGCTTTCGTATCTTGCAGGATGCCATTGAGGCTGGCATCGTCATGTTCAGCTAGGGCTAGCTCAAAAAGCTCTGTTGTATCATTAAGATCCTGATGTAGCTGACTTAAAGTTAAAACGACGCCCTCTAGTGTTTTTCGCTCACGTCCCAGTTCCTGGGAGCGCTTACTGTCCTGCCAGATAGATGGATCTTCCGCGAGAATTAAAACCTCTACCAATCGTTCTTTTTTCCCATTGAAGTCAAAGATACCTCCGCAATTCATTGCTACGTATGCGGAGATCTTGAAGCTGGTGGGTAAGGGCGTTTAGTTGCTCGGATTCCATGGGGATGATGAGTGTGGATAAATCGTAATTATATCTGAAAGTTCCACCTTGAGCTTAATGGGTATGCCAGTTAGGCCTGGTGCAGGTCTGCCCATTGCCGAATGATCAGTTGCAGGTTGACGTTTTTATTGTATTCGTTAACGACCATATTGAAAGTCGCTGAAATACGTTTTGGCATTGGATCAGTACAAAAAAATTGTACAGCGTCGCATGTTAAATCCGACTTAGTGAGCTTAAGCTTGAGCTTGAGGTGTTTTTCGCCGACCACATGCTGACTACTGACCTCGAACTCACCTTCAAAAAGTGGTTGTGTGAATCCCTGCCCCCAAATTTGTTGATCTAGACTTTGGGCGATGCTTAATGAAAATTCAGGTGGCTCAAGTGGCCCATCCGTTTCGATAACTCTAGTGAGGTCTGCCGGAGAAAGGAGGCTTCGTGCAGCATCTTCGAATGCAACCTTAAATACATCGAAATTTTCCTCACGCAGACTAAGGCCTGCAGCCATGGCATGACCACCAAATTTTTGTAATAAGTGTGGGTGGCGTTTCGATACAAGATCCAGTGCGTCACGCAGATGTAGCCCGTGAATGCTGCGCCCAGATCCTTTGATTTCGCCATTTTGTGATCGCGCAAAGGCAATGACGGGGCGATGGTAAAGATCTTTTAGACGTGAGGCGAGAATGCCGATGACACCCTGATGCCAAGTCTGATCAAAGAGTGCGAGACTGAAGCTGTCAGTTGGCTGTATATTTTTAAGTGCAGCTAAAGCAGCTGCTTGCATATCTGACTCTATGTTGCGCCTTGTTTTGTTTAATGCATCAAGCTGTATCGCCATACTTGAGGCTTCCGCAGCATTATCGGTAGTTAAGCATGCAATTCCGAGACTCATATCCTCTAATCGTCCAGCTGCATTTAGTCGCGGACCAACGACGAAGCCAAGTTCGTAACTTGAGACACGGGTATGATTTTTATGAGCTACCTTGATTAAGGCGTTAATGCCACAGCATGCATGCATGGAACGAATGCGCTGCAGACCTTGTTGTACCAAGATGCGGTTGTTGTCGTCTAGGCTTACTACGTCTGCAATTGTTCCAAGGGCAACCAGATCAAGTAAGTCGCTGAGATTTGGCTCTGCTTTATTTTCGTATGCGCCACGCGTTCTAAATTCGGCACGCAAGGCAAGTAGTACGTAGAACATGACGCCAACCCCGGCTAAATTTTTGCTGGGAAAATGACAGCCAGGTTGGTTTGGGTTGACAATGCAAAGTGCGTCCGGCAGGGTATCACCGGGCAAGTGATGGTCCGTAATAAGCACCTGAATGCCCAAGCGATTAGCCTCCGCTACGCCCTCTACGCTGGCAATACCATTATCCACGGTGATCAAGATATCGGGGGTTGATTTTGCTGCTAAGCGTACGATTTCTGGTGTCAAGCCATAGCCATATTCAAATCTATTCGGAACGAGGAAGTCTACCTTTGCCCCTAGCCTGCGTAGGCCACGAATGCCTACAGCGCAAGCGGTTGCACCGTCTGCATCGTAATCCGCCACGATCGTAAGTTTGTATTTTTTTGAGATGGCATCAGCCAAAATACATGCCATGTCCTGCACATTTTTTAATTGCGTAAATGGAAGCAAGTGCTTTAGGCTGGTGTTGAGCTGTGTTACATCGCATATTCCACGCGCCGCGTAAATGCGTGACAATAGTGGTGCAATTCCCGCATCAGTAAGCTGTTGTGCGATCGTGGCTGAGTAGGTTCGTCGACTTATCTGTGCCATGTGCCTATGTGGTGCATGAAAATAATTGGTTAATGCTGGCAGGCATAAAATGCATGGTAATCAAATATTGAGAATTTCATTCTTGCAAATATGGGACGCTTCTAAGCGTGTCAATGCCCTGAGTAAATTTAGGCCAGTTTTATTTTTGAGTATGGTGGCCCGATCTCTGAGGTCGTACATCGAAAGGCAGACAGCGGTCCCTGTTGCGGCAAAAGCGATAGCGTTGCCACTGTCACAGGATGGAAAGGTGAGAACTCGATCATCAAACGCATTACGTATACGGGCAAGGCTGCTACTGAAGCCACGACTACGCCCCAGGAGATTAACAGCCATAATTCCATTCTGATTTAGATGGGTACGTGCCATTCGATAGAAGGTGGGCGTGTCCAGTGTGCCAGCGTGAGCATTGGCATCAAATCCATCGACCAAGATTAAATCGTAAACCCGGTCGCTGTTGGCGATAAATTGAGCGCCATCATCGATCACGATTTTTAATCGATTCGGATCCTCGGGCAACTTAAAAAACTGCCGTGCAGCAGCGACCACTCTTGGTTCGATTTCCACCACTGTGAGATGCGATAACGGCTTGTGGTGATAAATAAATTTGGTTAGCGAGGCAGCACCAAGGCCGATCAATAAAACTCGCTTAGGGAACCGCGCTTCATCACGCAGCAACAGACTAACCATCATCTCTCTTGTGTAATCAAGTTCCAGAGTCAATGGACGCGCGATACGCATTGCACCTTGAATCCAATCGGAACCAAAGTGTAGGGTGCGAATTCCTGACTCTTCGCGAATATCAATCGAAAAAGACATTTGCTACTGCTGTTTTTGTTTTTGTGTGTCAACAATCGACCCAAAATCAGATGGGGCGCCCTTATGGGATAATGAGATTTTTTGCTTATTTCGCATGGGGTTATTATCATTGAGGCTGGATCGGTGTGCCATAGTATAATCTCAAGCTGTTCTAATAGCTCCTGATAACTTGTTTATGTTCCGCGTATCCATTGGAAAGCCTGCGTTATCCCTGTCCCGTCTTGAGAAATTGCGTACTGGCGTTAGCGACGTCTCGTCTAGGCTGTACGTTACGAATGCATATTACTTATATTTTATTGCACTCAAGGGGCGACCTTCCGCTGCTGAATTAAAATTATTGCGTGCGTTACTTTGTCTGAGAGATGAAAAAACAGACACCAAGGGCACATTCGAGCAACTGCTAGTTGTGCCACGCCTAGGCACCGTTTCACCATGGTCCTCAAAGGCTACCAACATTGCATTACATTGCAATCTTCCAATGGTTGCGCGTATTGAACGCGGGATCGTCTACTCCATAAAGACAAATGATGGTCAGCGTATAACGCAAGTAGAATTAACAGCGCTGTTATCGCTCGTGCACGATCGCATGACAGAATCCGCTCTAGGCCCACTAGCTAATCTCAAGATAGATTTAAAGGGGGTCGCAAAAAATATTTTTGCTAGCGGTGAGCCGGCACCACTTGAGATCGTAAACATTCTACGTGACGGAAGGGTGGCCCTCGTGGAGGCTAATGGCGACATGGGGTTGGCGTTATCCAATGACGAGATTGATTATCTGGTGAAAAATTTTAAACAGGTGGGACGCAATCCAACCGATGTAGAGTTAATGATGTTTGCTCAAGCAAATTCGGAGCACTGTCGCCACAAGATTTTTAATGCAGACTGGGTAATAGATAACGAACAACAGGCAATTTCATTGTTCGATATGATTCGCAATACCCATAGATTAAATCCAGATGGTACGATTGTTGCGTATTCTGATAACTCATCGGTTATTGAAGGGGCGCATGTAGAGCGCTTCTATCCGCGTGCGGACAGGCGCTACGCCTACAGCAACGAATTAACACACACGCTAATGAAGGTCGAGACACACAACCATCCCACGGCTATCTCCCCTTTCGCTGGGGCGGCCACCGGGGCTGGTGGTGAGATACGCGATGAAGGTGCAACTGGCTCAGGATCAAAACCCAAGGCAGGATTGACTGGATTTTCTGTATCAAATTTAAACATTCCTGGTTTCGGTCAGCCGTGGGAAATTTTCGATAACGTTCGCGTTCAGAGCTCACCCAATAAGAATCACGCTCACTCTATTTATGGCAAACCAACACGCATTGCTTCTGCGTTACAAATTATGTTGGAGGGCCCAACGGGTGGCGCGGCATTCAACAATGAATTTGGTCGACCTAATTTGGCTGGATATTTTCGTACGTTCGAAGAGATGGTTGACAATGAAATGCGCGGATACCATAAACCCATCATGTTGGCTGGAGGGGTTGGCAGCATCTCGGCACGAGATACGCATAAACATGCATTACCAATTGGCTCGCTGTTGATCCAACTGGGTGGCGCGGGAATGTTAATTGGATTGGGCGGAAGTGCGGCATCTAGTATGGATACTGGCGTCAATGCTGAAGACCTGGATTTTTCTTCGGTTCAGCGCGGCAATCCTGAAATGCAGCGTCGTGCACAGGAGGTAATTGATCGTTGCTGGCAAATGTGTGAGAAAAATCCCATATTATCTATACATGACGTTGGTGCGGGAGGGGTTTCCAATGCTCTGCCTGAGCTTGTTCATGGTAGTAAGCGTGGCGCTCATTTTGAATTACGTGCCATTCCATCTGAAGAGAGCAAAATGTCACCAATGCAAATATGGAGCAATGAGGCACAGGAGCGCTACGTACTGGCCATTGATCCTATTCGGGCCGATGAATTTAAGGCTATGTGTGAACGGGAGCGCTGCCCATTTGCGGTGGTTGGGCAGGTAATTGGTGGCGATCAATTGATTGTGCACGACGAGTTGTTTAAAAATAATGCGGTTGATATGTCCTTGTCGGTTTTGCTGGGAAATCCACCTAAAATGACACGGAATGTGAGTCGGAAAATTGTAAAGCATCCCGCATTTGATTCGAGCAATATCAGTCTCTCGGATGCGATAAAACGTATACTGCGCTTACCTTCTGTGGCTGACAAAACCTTCTTAATTAGCATCGGTGATCGTACTGTCGGCGGGCTAACTACGCGTGACCAAATGGTTGGGCCATGGCAAGTTCCGGTTGCGGATGTAGCAGTCACCTCGATGGGTTTTAGCACTTCGTTGGGCGAAGCATTTGCTCTGGGTGAGCGTACCCCATTGGCGGTATTCAATCCACCTGCCTCTGGTCGAATGGCTGTGGGGGAGGCGGTCACCAACATTGCAGCGGCACGTATTCGGAAAATTGGTGATATTAAGCTATCAGCCAACTGGATGGCTGCTGCTGGTCATCCGGGTGAGGATGTGGCACTTTTTGATACGGTGCGTGCCGTCGGTATGGAGTTGTGCCCGCAATTGGGCATTGCTATTCCCGTGGGAAAAGACTCCATGTCTATGCGTACGGTGTGGGACGAAGGCGCAGAACAAAAGTCAGTAACCGCACCATTGTCACTCATCGTGACAGCCTTTGCGCCGTGCATTGACACAAGGTCAACATTGACCCCACAACTAACAATTGACTTAAATACAACGCTATTACTAATTGATTTAGGAGAAGAAAAAAATAGAATTGGAGGTTCTGCCCTGGCACAGGTTTACAAGCAAACAGGAAATGTTGGACCGGATTTAGATGACCCAAGCAAACTAAAAAGTTTCTTTGGTGCCATACAGCGACTAAATGCCGAGGGCAAGCTTTTGGCATACCATGACCGCTCGGATGGCGGGGTCTTCACCACCCTGTGCGAAATGGCATTTGCGACACATGTTGGATTAACTATAAATATTGATCGATTGCGAGGCGATGAGTTAAGTATATTATTCAACGAAGAGCTTGGCGCAGTAATACAGGTGTCCAATGTGGATTTGCAGTATGTGCTGGATCTTCTGCGTAATGATGAGCTTTTAACGGTAAGTCCGATTGCCAAAATAAATACAACCAGCACCGTGGATATCGTGCGTAATGGCAAGAGCTTGTTTAGTGATACCGGAATTAATTTGAAGCGTATTTGGTCTGAGACAACTTACCAGATGCAGAGATTACGTGACAACCCAATCTGTGCACAGCAAGAGTATGACCACATCCTAGACGAGAGCGATCCGGGCTTGCATGCCAACCTTACTTACGATCCAAGCAAAAATATTATAACGCCTGCGTTGTTAAAAGCACGTCCAGCAATCGCGATTTTGCGCGAGCAAGGTGTAAATGGTCACGTTGAGATGGCGGCAGCATTTGATCGCGCTGGATTCTCGGCGGTGGATGTGCACATGAGTGACATCATCGCTGGCCGTGTGAAATTAACAGGCTTCAGAGGTTTGGCTGCCTGTGGCGGGTTTTCCTATGGGGATGTATTGGGCGCCGGGGAGGGGTGGGCAAAGTCAATATTATTCAACCTTCGTGCACGCGATGAGTTTGAAAATTTCTTTAATCGTGACGATACGTTTGCCCTGGGAGTTTGCAATGGCTGCCAAATGATGAGTAACTTATATACAATCATTCCGGGTGCAGAGCATTGGGCGCAGTTTTCACGCAACCTATCTGAGCAATTTGAAGCCCGTTTTGTTATGGTTGAGGTGCAACGCTCACCCTCAATTTTGTTTGATGGTATGGCGGGAAGTTTTATGCCAATTGTGGTTGCTCATGGCGAGGGGTACGCTAGCTTCAATAATGAGAGGCACGCAAAAATGGCACAGCGATTAATCACAATGCGCTACGTTAATAACTACGGCCAACCCACAGAAGTCTATCCACTTAATCCAAACGGATCGCCACAGGGTGTCACTGGGTTAACCACACCAAATGGGCGGTTTAGTATCATGATGCCGCATCCGGAAAGATTATTTAGGGCGGTACAGCACTCTTGGTACCCACGGGAGTGGGGGGAAAATGGGGCGTGGTTAAGAATGTTTCAAAATGCGCGAAAATGGGTTAATTAGTGACCTGTAGAAATCAAAACAAAAAAGCGACCGAAGTCGCTTTTTTGTTGTCCTAGCTACGCGCTATTCAATTTTTGCCTTGGCGCGCATATCAACAATAGTCTTTTGTATACCCTGCTGTTGCAGGGATAGCGTGATTTTTCCTTTGAGGTCCCTGTAGGACGGGAACTTGAAGTCCCGAACGTCATCTACTTTAATTAGATGCCACCCATCTTCAACCTTTATTGGTGAGCTTACGCCCCCTTTTTTGAGATTGACGAAGGCATCTGCAAACGTGGGTATAAAGTTAGTTGGCATGACCCAACCCAGAGAGCCGCCCTTGTCTTTTGAGCCAGGGTCCAGGGAGTATTTTTTTGCTAGATCTTCAAACTTTGCACCTTTTTTTATTTGAGCGGCAATTGATTTGGCCTCGCTCTCGTCTTTGGCCAAAATGTGACGCAAACCATACTCCTTGCTACCTGCTTCTTTTTTTAGCGCCTCGTACTCCTTTTTGATTGCATCTTCTGTGACGGGATGATTCTTGATGTGATCCTGAAGAAATGCATTGACTAAAACAGTCTGTCTGGCCAGCTCAAATTGACTAATCGTTTCTGGTTGCTTGTCATAACCGCGCTGTATTGCCTCCTGCGCCATTATTTCGCGGTTAACCAGGTAATCTTGAGTAGATTTTCTTTGCTCTGGTGTATCTGGCTTACCCTGCAAGGCGGCAGCCTTGATAAGTAGATTTACTTGCGCCTGTGGTATAGCGACACCATTAACCACTGCCGCAGGTTTTTCTTGGGCGTAAGCCTGATTAACGGAAAGCGTAAGGCATAAACTACAGATATAAAACTTTAGCAATCTAAACATTATTTCGATACTCCTTTAGGATTTTCAATTAACAACTTAATTTAATTCTTCTGGCGTGTGCGCGACAATAGCCAGCGCATGGATATCATGCTTCATCATTTCTCCAAGCGCAGTGTATATCATGCGATGTCGCGAGACAGTGGGCTTCCCATCAAATTGATTGGATACAATTAAAAGGTGGTAATGCCCACCACCTCCGCGGGCTCCCACATGGCCAGCATGCTTATGGCTGTCATCGACAATTTCGACTTGAGTGGGCTGCAACACCTCAAGAAGAGCGTTCATTTGGCCTATGCGATCAGCTGTGGAGCAAATCATGTTGGGAATATCCTTCTAAACGGCTTGATTATAACTTCTTCGTAAACTCCAGTGGTTGTATACGGATCAGCTTGTGCCCATGCCTCTGCATCACTCAAGGTATCAAATTCAGCCACTATCAAACTACCTGAAAATCCAGAGGCACCCGAATCAAATGCATCCGCAACAGGGAAGGGTCCGGCCAAAATTAGGCTACCCTTATCCTGTAGCACCTGAAGGCGTGCCACGTGCTCAGAGCGCACAGCAAGACGCTTTGTGAGGCTGTCTGGCACATCTTTGCCAACGATGGCGTAGAGCATCAACCGTTTCCTTCGTGTGTATATTTTGTTAGCAACATAGCCTGGAACACTATGAATAGCAACATCATGCCGGTAGTGCCAAAAATTTTAAAATTAACCCATGCGTCCGTGGAGAAATTAAAGGCAACATATAAATTGACAACACCAAGTACAGCAAAGAAGATTCCCCAGCTCAAATTAAGCTGACCCCACACCCTCACTGGCAGGATTATTTTTTCTTGTAGCAGGGTGCGCATAAGGTTTTTCTTTAAGAGCAAATTAGAGCCAATTAATATCGCCGCAAATAACCAGTACAGGATAGTGGGTTTAAATTTGATATATGTTTCATCATGAAGAGCTAGCGTCGCGCCGCCAAATATAGCGATGATGACGAAACTCACCCAGAGCATGGTATCAACCTTGCCGTGTCGCCATTTAACCCAGATGATTTGAATGACGGTAGCGGCGATTGCGGTACCAGTGGCAACGTAGATGTTAAACACCTTAAAGGCGATAAAAAACAACAGAACTGGGAATAGATCAAATAGCATTTTCATGACGAGATATTATGCCGTGGAAATTATTTTTGGTCTAGTGTTAAGGCGGCGGAGTTGATGCAATAGCGCAATCCGGTGGGCTTCGGACCATCTTTGAAGACGTGACCGAGATGGGCATCGCAACGAGCACACAGAACCTCATCGCGCTGCATTCCGTGACTAACATCCGTTTTTACTGTAAGTCTGTCTGGCTCACAAGACTGCCAAAAGCTTGGCCAACCGCTCCCGGAGTCGTACTTTGTGTCTGAATGAAACAATGCATTGCTACAACATACGCAGCGATATAGGCCGCTGTCATTGCAATCCCAGTATACCCCAGTAAAAGCTGGTTCGGTGGCAGCCTGACGACATACGTCATACTGCTCCGAACTAAGCTCAGCGCGCCATGCCGTATCTTTTTTATACACCTTCTTGTCCATGATTCAGATTGAAATTATTGATTGAGCTCAGTATTGTTATACGGGCAGTGACTGCATAAATTGCAGCACCTCTTGAGCGTGTCCATCTGCTTTTATACCGCGCCACTCCTTAATCAAAAAACCATCGCAGTTAATTACAAAGGTGCTACGTTCGATACCCTTGATCTGCTTTCCATATAAGTTCTTTAACTTAATTACACCGAACTGATCGCATACCGCTGCCTCTGTGTCTGACAGCAGAGCAAATGGTAAAGTAAACTTGGCCTTAAAAGCCTCATGTGATTTTAGATCATCACGCGAGACGCCCACAACCTCACAATTTATTTTTTTAAAATCTGCATACAGATCACGAAATTGCTGGCTTTCCGTAGTGCAGCCAGGGGTGTCATCTTTAGGGTAGAAATAGATGACCAGTCGCTTGTCGCGTGTCGAAGAGAGCTTGAAAATTACCCCAGAAGTGGCAGGTATTGCAAAATCAGCAACAATTTGATTGAGTAGCATTGTGAGGAATCTCCTAATATCGGGGCGTACCACGTTGGTGAAAACTCTGCCCAAAGTAAGTGTCTCACGAATTAATATGTGCGGGCGATGTTGTTTTTAACAAATTGAATTTATTCAAATTAGTATAAATCATACGGCCTAAAGTTGTAGTGCCATCACTGGTGACAATGCATCAAAAAATTCGACATATCCTCTAGTTCGACCCCACCATGCCCAGAACCAGCGATAGTCACGCCAGATTTAAAGTTGATAACTCAGCCTGAATAATCTAGCTTTTGTAAGAATATGTTGCTATATTGAGACGAGCTGCTAATCATCATTCACTTTGGGATGACTTGATACAGCCATAAAGCGCGGTATTTTTAAACTAAATGGAGTTATAACTATGAACAAAGCAGAACTGATTGAAGCGGTAGCCAAGTCCACAAAAAGCACTAAGGCAAGTGTTGAAGGCACCTTGAATGCTTTGATAGTCGCTATACAAGCATCCCTAGTAAAGGGTAACAATGTACAGCTGATTGGTTTTGGCACTTTCGCAGTTGAACAACGCGCTGCTCGAATTGGTCGCAACCCAGCTACAGGTAAGGAGCTGAAGATACCAGCTAAGAGAGTTACGAAATTTAAAGTTGGTAGCAAGCTAAAAGAAGCGGTTGCTGGCAAAGGTGGTAAAAAGAAATAATTAGTTAGGCTCAGGCACACCCATAATCTTGGATGTGCCTGCGGCTACTTACTAAGTAAGTCAACGTATTCCGCGCCTCCCGTAGCATCCTCCCGGCTGTTGTTTTTGTAGCTCATCCAATCGTTGAGATAACCATCGTGTTGTTGGCAATTCACGTCTTTATTGTGAAGGTGATTAATTGCAGCTTTTAACAGATGGCCATGATTTAGCGATATAATTGCGGATTGTAGTTCAAGCTCTGGCTAACGCTGCGTGCGCATAGTTTTCTACATATATCCATCTAAATCATTTACTTATTTATAATAAGTGCAACCAAATTAAGATAATCAGAAATAGTAAACATATAGATGCAGCATATTCGTAATTTTTCCATTATTGCCCATATAGACCATGGAAAGTCCACCCTTGCAGATCGTATTATTCAGCTGTGTGGAGGCCTCTCTGATCGCGAAATGGAAGCGCAGGTTCTCGATTCGATGGACTTGGAGCGGGAGCGTGGCATTACCATAAAGGCGCAGACGGCTGCTCTGCAATACAAGGCGAAAGACGGCAACATATACAACCTGAACTTAATCGACACACCGGGTCATGTGGACTTTTCTTATGAGGTGTCGCGATCCTTGACTGCTTGCGAAGGAGCGCTGCTGGTCGTCGATGCATCTCAGGGTGTAGAGGCGCAAACAGTAGCCAACTGTTACACCGCTCTTGATCTTGGGGTGGAGGTGGTGCCAGTCTTAAATAAGATTGATTTACCATCAGCCAATCCAGAAAATGCCATTGAAGAGATTGAGGAAGTTATTGGTATTGATGCGCAGAACGCGACGCGTTGCTCAGCCAAGACAGGAGTGGGCGTGCACGATGTGCTGGAAGCCCTGATTGCTAAAGTGCCAGCTCCCGAGGGAGACCCAGCCGCACCATTGTGTGGGTTAATTATAGATGCGTGGTTTGATAACTACGTAGGCGTAGTTATGCTGGTGCGTATTTTTAATGGAACACTGAGGCCAAAGGATAGGATTTTACTAATGGCCACCGGTGCGCAACACCTAACCGAGCACATCGGTGTATTTACGCCAAAATCGCAACCACGTGAAATTCTGACTGCCGGCCAGGTCGGCTTTGTTATTGCCGGCATCAAGGAGTTAAAGGCGGCCAAAGTTGGTGACACCATCACGTTGGTAAACAGGCCAACTGCTATCGCCCTGAAGGGTTTCAAAGAGGTGCAGCCGCAGGTCTTTGCGGGACTATTTCCAGTTGAATCAAATCAGTACGAAGCACTACGAGATTCACTAGAGAAACTTAGATTGAACGATGCCTCATTGCAGTATGAGCCAGAGGTATCACAAGCACTAGGATTTGGTTTTCGTTGTGGATTTCTGGGGCTCCTGCACATGGAGATTGTGCAAGAGCGATTAGAGCGCGAGTTCGATATGGATTTGATTACCACCGCACCCACCGTTATCTACGAGGTGATGCAGCGCGACGGAACATTGCTCGTGGTAGACAATCCATCAAAAATGCCAGACCCTTCCAAGATTGAGGAGATTCGAGAGCCTATCGTAACGGTCAACCTCTATATGCCACAGGAGTATGTTGGTGCGGTAATCACCCTCTGCACTCAGAAGCGTGGCTTACAGCGTGACATGAGCTACCACGGCAAGCAGGTGTTATTGGTTTACGAGATACCTATGGCGGAAATCGTACTAGATTTCTTCGATCGACTAAAATCCATTTCGCGTGGGTACGCGTCTATGGACTACGAGTTCAAAGAATATCGCCCTGCCGATGTTGTCAAAGTTGATATGCTAATTAACGGTGAGAAAGTGGATGCACTGGCGATTATATTGCATCGTAGCAATAGTCAATTTCGTGGCCGCGAAGTGGCTGCCAAGATGCGTGAACTTATTCCTCGACAGATGTTTGATGTGGCGATTCAGGCTGCCGTGGGTTCAAATATTATCTCTCGTGAGAATGTTAAGGCCTTACGAAAGAATGTGCTGGCCAAGTGCTACGGGGGTGACATTTCACGCAAACGTAAGTTACTAGAGAAGCAAAAGGCGGGGAAGAAGCGAATGAAACAGGTGGGTAACGTTGAGATTCCCCAGGAAGCTTTTTTGGCTATACTGCAGGTGGGCGACAAGTAGCATAACAACAGGGATTCAGGATGGATTTTGCTTTGATTATGTTTGTGCTATTGCTGGTCACCGGCTGCCTGTGGTTGCTGGATCGTCTGTTGCTACAACCAAAACGAGAGGTGTCCGCCAAGGAGCCTTGGTGGGTAGAGTACTCAAAAAGTTTCTTCCCCGTTATCTTGGCGGTATTTTTATTGCGCTCATTCTTGGTTGAGCCGTTCAAGATACCATCAGGATCAATGATACCCACGCTACAAGTGGGCGACTTTATTGTGGTTAATAAGTTTGCCTACGGTATTCGTCTGCCTATCATTGGAACAAAGTTATACGCGATCAATTCCCCGGCCCGTGGCGACGTGATGGTGTTCCACTACCCAGAAAATCCATCACTGGATTACATTAAGCGAGTAGTTGGATTGCCCGGGGACCGCATTTTATACCGTAATAAGGTGGTGTTTGTGAATGAGATTCCACAGGAGCAACAGCCTGATGGTGATTACAATTATATTGAGTCCACGTTAAACTTTGTGCACGCTGAGCGTCGCAAAGAGAGTCTAACCGGACGCACACATTCAATACTAATGAATCCGGAGGCGCCCAGCATACACCTAAGCTCGGTGGCAGAATTTCCACACCAAGAGAGCTGTCGTTATAACGACAGCGAGCTACGCTGCACGGTTCCAGCCGGACATTATTTTATGCTTGGAGACAATCGTGACAACAGTCGAGATAGTAGGTACTGGGGCTTCGTGCCGGACAAAATGATAGTTGGTAAGGCCTTTATGGTGTGGATGAATTTTAATGATCTAAAACGTATTGGCTTATCCATCAATTAATTATGGCTCGCTTGTAATGCACCACACCCACCCATGCAGTCAAATAATTTTTGTTAGGTGTGACCGTGGTTGCTGGCTATGGTCAGCCAAAGCAAATAGGGGGTGCACAGTCGATGAGCCGTGACTCACTATGCACTGCGATTGGCTATTCCTTTACGCAATCTAAGTTACTGGAACGCGCCCTGACGCATCGCAGTTACAGTCCGGAACACAACGAGCGCCTGGAATTTCTGGGCGACAGTGTGCTCAACTGTGTCGTAGCTAAGTACCTATATGATACCTACCCAAGTTTACCGGAGGGCGACCTGTCTCGTCTGCGATCCAACCTCGTTAATCAGCAAACCCTATTTACTCTAGCTCAACAATTGCATCTGGGTGAACTATTATTGCTGGGAGACGGGGAGCGCAAGAGCGCCGGATTCCGCCGCCCGTCTATACTTGCTGATGCCATGGAGGCCCTGTTTGGTGCCGTACTGCTAGATTCCAATTTCATTGCAGCGCAAAAGGTTGTGTTGCAAATGTATGTCCCGCTTATTGGGCAAGCAGATGCACAAATGTTATGCAAAGATTACAAAACATTGCTGCAGGAATGCCTACAGGGGAAGCGGCTTAAGCTGCCAAAATATACTGTCATTGCAACTCAAGGGGAGGCGCACGCACAGCTATTTCAGGTTGAATGTAAGATAGAGCAATTGCAAATTTGTACGCTTGGCAAGGGCAGCAGTCGTCGTGTTGCGGAACAAGTTGCAGCAGAGACCGCTTACCATCACATTGAAAAAATACCATGAGCTCACATGGATTCCGTAGTGGGTTCATCGCTATTATTGGCCGCCCAAATGTGGGTAAGTCAACGTTACTCAATCATTTGATTGGTCAAAAAATAAGCATCACATCACGCAAGGCACAAACAACACGCCACCGTATTTCTGGAATACTGACTGAAGAGCTTGCGCAATTTGTATTTGTAGATACACCAGGATTTCAAACGACTCACCTGAACGGCTTAAATCGTGGTTTAAATCGTGTAGTGACCAGCAGTCTGCGCGATGTGAGTGTTGTCTTGTTTGTTATTGAGGCGCTGAATTTTGATGAGCGTGACAGCCAGGTGCTGAAACTTTTGCCGCAAGAGATACCAGTCTTGCTGGTCATTAATAAAATAGATAATCTCGAAAGCAAGCTTGAATTGCTACCATTTATGCAATTGATGGCAAAGCAGCGTGACTTTTCAGCCATTGTACCGGTGAGCGCAAAACGAGATACGCAGCTAGATACCCTGTTGGATGCTATTCGACCATACTTGCCAGAGGGTGACAAAATATACCATGAGGACGAAGTGACGGATCGCAATGAGCGATTTATCGCTGGTGAATTAATACGCGAGCAAATATTTCGCCTTACCGGGGATGAGTTGCCTTACTCGGTGAGCGTAGTCATCGAGCAATTTAAGGTTGAAGGGAAGCTTCGCCGTATTCACTCAGCCATTCTCGTGGATAAAGATTCACACAAGGCAATGTTAATTGGCAAGAATGGTGAAAAATTAAAGGAAATTGCCACACAAGCACGATTGGCCATGGAGAGACTCTTTGATGGCAAGGTTCATCTTGAGGTGTGGATTAAGGTGCGCAGTGGTTGGGCGGACAATGCGTACGTGTTAAAGAGTTTGGGATACGATTAGCTGGTGCACTATTTCACGTGCATGCCGATAAATTTCACTCGCTCAAGCCGCTGATCAATCGAGCTCATTGATTCATCACAGTCCACCCGTGTGGCAAAAATGAAAGGAACTGAGGTAAATTGCAGTCGCACAAAAAAAAGCTAGAGAATGAACCCGCTTTTGTTCTGCACAGCTACCCGTACCGCGAAACGAGTCTGATTCTGGAGGCGCTAACACGACAACACGGTCGTGTGGCCTTAGTTGCACGTGGCGCAAGGCGCCCGAGATCGATATTACGTGGATCGCTAATGAGCTTCCAGCCGTTGACGTTAAGCTGGTTTGGAAAGCATGAGTTGCGTACTCTGCATAGTGCTGAATGGCAGGGTGGGCAACCTCAACTATATGGAAAGGCGTTGCTGTGCGGTTTGTATCTGAACGAATTGCTGCTAAACCTAATGGTGCGTGACGATCCGCACGAAAAGTTATTTGATTGCTATAGGCATGCCGTACAGAGGCTGGCAAACGAGGGCGACCACGCAAGCATATTGCGTTGTTTTGAAAAACATTTGCTACAAGAGCTGGGTTATGCGTTATTGTTAACAGGGGAGGCTGATAGCAATGAGCCAATTGACCCAAGTGTCACATATTGCTATGTATTTGAGCGTGGTGCGGTACGCGCCACATCAAGCAGCCTGAATAAACTGGATGCGTCGGTAGGCGTGTTAATTCTGGGGAAGACATTGCAAGATATTGCTTCCGATGATTACTGTGACACCCTAAGTGCGCTGCAAAGCAAGCAATTAATGCGCATGCTACTTAACCAGTATCTTGCAGGGAAGACCTTACACACTCGGGAACTAATAAAGGATTTGCAGAGAATATGATCAAGCTGGGACTTAATATCGATCACGTTGCCACGTTACGTCAGGTGCGAGGCACAAGCTACCCAGATGTCATTCAGGCGGCACTAAGTGGCGAGGCGGCCGGCGCAGACATAATTACACTACATTTGCGTGAAGATCGTCGGCACATCCAAGACAGGGATGTCGAGATCTTGCGCGACGTCTTGAAGACACGCATGAATCTTGAGAGTGCAATTACCGAAGAGATGATTGCTATTGCCTTACGCATCAAGCCGCACGATATCTGTTTTGTACCAGAACGACGTGAGGAATTAACTACCGAGGGCGGATTGGATGTGCTGGGAAATTTTGATAATGTGAAACGCGCTTGCGAGCGCTGCACGGCGGCAGGCATTCGCGTATCATTATTCTTGGATGCTGATGAGAGTCAAATAGATGGGGCGCGGAAGGCTGGCGCGCCAGTAATAGAGATACACACTGGCAAATACGCCGATGCAACAAGCCCACAACATCGGGCGGAAGAATTGGCGCGTATTCAGCGCGCCGCATTGCATGCAAATACTCTTGGGCTGCAGGTCAACGCCGGACATGGATTGAATTATTGCAACGTACAGCCCATTGTCACAATCCCCAATATCTGCGAACTTAATATCGGACACGCCATAATTGCTGAGGCGCTATTTGTTGGCTTGGAAGAGGCCGTTAGAAAAATGAAGTCTTTGCTCGTCGGCGGTTCGGTATAGCTATGAATGCTCACTTGTCATGATCTACGGTATCGGCACAGACATTGTTCCATACGCACGCATAGTTGCAATCCATAAAAACTATGGGGAGCGCTTTGCGCAGAAAATCTTAAGTCATCAGGAGCTATCGGAATACCACTCGAACAGGGATCCGGCGCGTTTGCTCATGAAGCGCTTTGCCGCCAAAGAGGCGCTAGCAAAAGCGATGGGTAGCGGTCTGCGTCACCCCGTGGCCTTACAAAAAATTAGTGTAATCCATGACGAGCTTGGCAAACCTGTTTTTAAATTTGATGACGAATTGGCTGTATACATCAAGCATCTTGGCGCCACGCATCATCACCTGAGCATTAGTGACGACAGTGATGTTGCCGTAGCCTTTGTAGTCCTGGAAAAAAATGAAAGTTAGATTAAAAGTGTCAGCAAGGGAAATAAAATGGGAATAGGTCCATGCATGCTAGATGTTGCAGGGATTTCGCTCACCAAGGAGGATGAGGCGCGCCTGCGTCATCCGTTGGTGGGTGGGGTGATACTTTTTTCTCGTAATTACGAGTCTCCGCGTCAGCTGGCACAGCTGACGGCAAGTATTCGTGCACTTCGTGATCCGCCATTGCTAATTTCTGTGGATCACGAAGGTGGGCGAGTGCAACGCTTTGTTGATGGCTTTACACGTATCCCACCCATGAGAGAACTTGGCAACATTTGGAACGAGCATCCACGACATGCCGTGCACCTTGCAAAGCAGGTGGGTTACGTACTGGCCGCAGAATTACGTGCCTGCGGGGTCGACTTTAGCTTTACCCCAATACTGGATGTAGACTTTGGTGCCAGTAAGGTAATCGGAGATCGCGCCTTTCATTCTGAACCACAGGCTATTACAGAGCTCGCGCATGGCCTGATGATCGGACTTAAGCAGGGTGGGATGGCTACTGTCGGCAAACACTTCCCGGGACATGGCTATGTACATGCCGATTCACATCTTGAGATACCAATAGATGAACGTAGCTATGTCGATATTGAGTTATGCGACCTGGTCCCATTTCGCCAAATGATCAATTTTGGCTTGACTGCAATTATGCCAGCACACGTTATTTACCCAAAAGTAGACAAAGATCCAGCCGGCTTCTCTGCGGTATGGCTCAAAAACATCCTGCGCGGTGAGCTGCGTTTTGAGGGATGTATCTTTAGTGATGACCTCAGCATGGAAGGTGCTACGGTAGCGGGTGGAATTTTGCAGCGCGCGGAGGCATCCTTATACGCCGGCTGCGACATGGTTTTGGTATGCAATCAACCGTCCATGGCAGACGAGCTATTGGTTCAGCTGAAGTGGGATATGCCGGCGACCAGCAAGGCACGCCTGACCAGAATGCGTGGGCACCACCATTCTGATACCTGGACCGAATTGCATCAGCGTGCAGATTTTATAAAAGCAGTACACGAGGTCGGTACCATAGGTGCAGGCACGGAAGAGCTACCTTTTTCCTAGCGGGTCACCGAAGGCGATCATCAGAGAATGACATGCACGACATAAAGCCTGGCCAATCAATTGACCTGCTCAAAGAGTTACACATCCTAACCCGAGACGGGAGGATGAATCAGGATTCCAGGCGCAAGCTCAAGCAGGTCTACCACCTCTTTCAGTTCATCAATCCACTGCTAAGCGAGATATGGCAAGAGCACGGGGGTGTTCAGCTGGTTGATCATGGGGCCGGAAAGTCTTACCTGGGATTCATTTTGTACGACTTATTTTTTAAGACGTTGTCGAGCGCATCCCACGTATACAGCATAGAGTCGCGCAGTGACCTGGTTAGTCGTTCACAGGAGCTGGCGGCACGACTAAACTTTACAGGTATGTCATTTCTAAATTTGTCGGTAGAGCAGTCCATCACCTCAGGTAACTTGCCCGTCAAGGTGGATATCGTTACAGCGTTGCATGCGTGTGATACCGCCACCGATGACGCAATACGTTTTGCCATCAAAAAGCACGCCAAGTATGTTGTGTTGGTCCCATGCTGCCAAGCGGAAGTGGCGGCAGCACTTAAAAGGCGAAAAGGTGAGGAGCTGGCAAAAAATACACTGACTGAATTATGGAGACACTCCATACACACCCGCGAATTTGGCAGTCATATCACTAACGTATTGCGTTGTCTGCAGCTGGAGGCTCATGGCTATCAGGTTACCGTGACCGAGCTGGTGGGGTGGGAACACTCCATCAAAAATGAGCTCATCATTGCAACCCTGAAGGGCCTGCCGAGCCAGCGGATGGCTGGACGCCTTAGTGAAGTGCTGCGAACCTTGGGCCTAGAAGAAATGCAAAAACGTTACTTTACAGATGCGTAGCATTCCACACGCACACAAATATGGATATCCTACGCCATAACAAATCGGGCGGTGGATAAGGCTTTTGCTTGACCTGCCTGCAGTTCCCGCTATAATTGCCATCCGTTTAAACCTTGCTCCACCACTACGCATAGTGGGGGGCTACATATCCATAAGGAAAATTAATGCGACATTATGAAATTGTATTTATAGTGCACCCAGATCAGAGCGAGCAAGTGCCCGCCATGATTGAGCGTTACCGTACCCTGGTAACAGCGAAGAATGGCTTGATTCATCGCCTAGAAGATTGGGGTCGGCGCCAACTGGCGTATCCAATTCAAAAAATTCACAAAGCACACTACGTCTTGATGAACATTGAATGTGATCAAGATGTCTTGAACGAGATGGAGCATGCATTTAAGTTCAATGATGCCGTGCTACGCCACCTAACCATAAAAACAAAATCTGCGGTAACCATTCCATCCGCAATGATGAGGGAGGAGAAGTCACGTTCCCTAACCTCTCCTGCGACAGAGTCAAGACAATCAACCCATGCTGAGCTGGTCGCACCAGCTGAAATTGTTGCAGCCGTCTGATTGAGTGAGACCCATAACCAGTGCATCCTCGATGGGGAGCTGGTTGAGCTGGATACTTTGCGCTACACCCCGGCGGGGGTGGCACGAATTGCATTAAAGATACGTCACACTTCGACTCAGCAAGAGGCTGGCGTGGAACGTAAAGTGCAATGTGATATACCAGCTTTGGCACTTGGTGTAGCCGCCAAGCAAGCCAGCGAAATGCAAGTTGGGCAGCGTGTCAGGGTGGAAGGATTTTTGGCTCAGCGTAGCTTACGAATAACGCAACTTGTGTTGCACATTAACAACATTATTTTAGGATAGGAAACATAGCATGGCTCGTGTATTTAAGAAAAAAGATGACAAGAAGAACAACTCTTCACGTCAACTATTCAAACGCCGCAAATTCTGCCGTTTCACCGCAGACAAGATAGCGGAGGTTGATTACAAGGATTTAAACATCCTAAAAGAGTTTATTTCTGAGAACGGAAAGGTTATTCCGGCTCGAATTACCGGAACCAAGTCTCGTTTCCAACGTCAATTGGGTGTCGCAATTAAGCGTGCACGCTTCTTGGCGTTGCTGTCCTACACAGATCTGCACTAAGGAGTAAGGTATGCAAATAATACTGATGGAAAAAATGGTTAACCTGGGCCAACTGGGTGACATAGTTAAGGTTAAGAATGGCTATGCACGTAATTTTTTAATCCCCCAAGGGAAGGCCAAGCGTGCCACAGATGACAACAAGGCTGAATTTGCAGTGCGTCGCCTTGAGCTGGAGGCCGCAGAGAGAGCCAAAATGGCGGAAGCTCAGGCACTCGCTGCAAAATACAGCGAACTGATCGTTAAGATATCCCAGAAGGCTGGCGTTGACGGAAAGCTGTTTGGATCCGTAACCAACGCAGACATCGTGGCAGCCCTAGCATTGCAGGGCTGCAATATAGAAAAGAGCCAAGTGCGCATGCCAGATGGGCACCTCAAGAAGATCGGTGAGTACCCGATTACCATAGGGTTGCATACTGATGTTGCGGTAGCAATTACCGTGATAGTCACAGGCGAAGACAACTCGTAATCAATAGCGTGTGGCCGTAAACAAAAATAGGGCTGGAGACAGCTCTATTTTGTTTTAATCGGTTATTTTTAGATGCATATTTAATGGTTGCGTGCGTCATCCAGGCAGCAAACAGTGATTCGGGCTGCGCTTTGGACTTAAGGCCTCCAGATGATAGAATGCATCAGTTGGCCCTTAATTGACCCTCGTACCATGCAAAACTTCTCCACCCCACCCGTAGACTCTCAGCTTGAGGCATTAAAACTTCCACCGCATTCGGTAGAGGCAGAGCAGTCCGTGCTGGGCGGTATTTTTTTAGATGCAAATGCACTGGAAAAGATTGCCGATCTTATAAGCGAACAAGATTTTTATCGATTTGAGCATCGCCTAATTTATCGGCACATTGCCCGTCTAACCGAGCATGCAAAGCCGGTTGACGTCATCACCGTGGCAGAGTCCCTGGAAGGCAATAGCGAGCTTGATAAGGCTGGCGGGCTAGCCTACCTCGGCTCACTCGCGCAAAATGTACCGTCCGCTGCCAACATAAGACGCTATGCAGAGATTGTCCGTGAGCGTGCCATCATGCGAAAACTGGTTGAGGTGGGTAGTGAGATCGCCACTAGCGCCTACAATCCTGCCGGGCGTGATGCTGGCCAGTTACTGGATGAGGCGGAGAGCAGAGTATTTGAGATTGCCGAAGCTGGCGAACGTGGTCGCCAGGGCTTCACTCCCCTTCCTCCGCTCCTAACCAGGGTTGTGGAACGAATTGAAACGCTTTACGGCCGTGACAACTCAAGTGATGTAACAGGGGTGGCGAGTGGATTTACGGACCTGGATAGCATGACTTCTGGATTGCAGCCAGGCGAACTGGTTATTGTCGCAGGTCGTCCAAGCATGGGAAAAACTGCTTTCGCCATTAACATTGCAGAGCACGTTGCGCTAGAGGGCCGCAAGCCGGTGGCCATCTTTAGCATGGAGATGGGTGGCGTTCAGTTAGCGATGCGCATGATAGGCTCGGTAGGAAAGCTCAACCAGCATGACTTGCGTACGGGACGCCTACAGGAAGATGACTGGCCGAGATTAACTCACGCACTGGGACGACTAAACGAGGCAGACATATTCATCGATGAGACTGCAGCGCTCAACTCGCTTGAGTTACGTTCACGCGCCCGGAGACTGCATCGACAAAGTAACGGCCTGGGGTTGATCATAATCGATTACCTGCAGCTGATGTCCTCCCCCTCAAGCAAGGCAAGCGAAAATCGCGCCACTGAAATTTCCGAGATCTCACGCTCTCTGAAAGCATTGGCAAAAGAGCTGCAAGTGCCGGTGATGGCCCTGTCACAACTTAACCGAAGCTTAGAGCAGCGTCCCAACAAGCGCCCCATGATGTCAGACCTGCGGGAGTCTGGTGCCATTGAACAGGATGCAGATTTGATCTTGTTTATATACCGTGACGAGGTGTACAACCCAGACTCACCAGACAAGGGCAAGGCTGAGATCATCATCGGCAAGCAGCGTAACGGCCCTATAGGCAAGGTTGAGTTAACTTTCCGCGGTGAGTTTACGCGCTTTGATAACTTCGCCCACTCACACTCCCAGTATTAGGAGCGGGTGCATCACCACCTGTCTATAATAGATCTCGCGCACAAAATTCCACTCGTCACGGCCCCCTCTAGGGTGGCTGGGTAGTCACCGTTCGTGTAATCACCCGCCAACATGACATTGGCGAGCGGCGTTTCGTTCTCCGGCCGAAGTAGGTCTGTCTCACATGAGAAGGTGGCACGCTTCTCCGCAATAACCTTATACCAAAGGGGATCCGTCTTTATGTGGAGCTGTTCGCGCAGCTCATGAATGACATTCTGTGCGAGCAACTCGTGTCCACAATCCTGATGCCGACCTTGTGCGCTGATAACCACAGCAACAAGTCCGCGTTGCCCAGAGATGCGCCCTTTGTCGAATAGCCACTGTGAGTAGCATCGATCCAAGCCCAGCATAGGAAGCGGCAGAGAAACGCACTCCGGATACTGTATATATACGGTATACACGGGCTGGTGAGGGATAGCCGCAATCTGCTCAGCCACATTCTTAAGTTGCGGCAGGTTAGAGAGCAAACGCGCGGCATTGGTGGGTGAGGTTGCGCAGACAGCGTGACTAAAGGATCTTGTCTGCACAGCGGGTAGGGAATCCTGACTAACCATCAATGCGATTCCCTCGTCCTGAGGAAGTACAGCACGTACCTCACAAGCGCAAACCACCTCACCCCCGCGTTGTTTAATGTATGCGGCGGCTCGATCTGGGAAGAGCGCCGTCAGATCCATGCGCGATAAGAGCATGTCGCTAGCGCTACGTGATCCACCAAAGCTTTCACGCAAGACATTCAAAAATACCTGCGCGGAGGCAATACCTAGTGGCGTATTAAGTGCGGCAACGCAGAGCGGCTCCCACAGTAGGCGAGCGAGCCTGTCACCCTGCTTGTGGCTATCCAGCAACTCGTATGCGCTCATGTTTGTCGACAGTTTAAACTTCGTGCATGCCATTGCCATGTAAAACCTGGCGACACTCAAGCGTTCGCGGAGTGACAGCCCCTTCGCACTCAGCAGCCCAACAACAAGATGGAGTGGGGCGGGTAGGTACGCCGCCTTGAATTCAAGATGATTGTGCAATGTCAATCGAAGTGGGAGGCGCAATAGGTCCCGCTCTGGATTGCCGCCAACCTGCTCAATGAGCCTGAGTGTTTGCCGGTAGCAGCCGAGCAGAATGTGCTGCCCATTATCGAGCTGGGTGTCGTTATAGATGACGCCGCGCGCACGACCGCCGAGCTGCCTAGCACTTTCGAATACCGTGACCCTGATGTTGGCTGAGGCCAGCGTAGCAGCGACTGCCATGCCGGCATAACCGCCGCCAACGATGGCAACATGACGTTTATTGTCTGTGTTCACATGATCCTAAGTGGTTATGGGTGGAAATGGCCAGACCGCGTAGCTCCCGGTTTTAATTGGATGCCCAAACCTTCAGCGCTAACCACAGTTTATGCAGCGGGGTAAGCGAGGCACGCACCCTCAGGACATGACAGCCGCTGTCGATAATCCCTGCTAAGGTTACCCGATAAATTTCGGCCATAATTAGACCGACACGCTGCGCCTTACGATCGACATCAGGCAGCTGCTCGACAGCCTTGCTGTAGTAGTGCTGCGCGCGATCGATCTGAAAATGTATTAATTTGTGGAACGCCTCACTTTCTTGCCCGCCCAGAATGTCCTCTGTACGCACACCAAAAAGTTCGATCTCATCAAGCGGTAGATAGATACGACCACGTCGAGCATCCTCACCCACATCACGAATGATGTTGGTGAGCTGCAAGGCGATACCGAGGTCGTATGCATATTTGAGCGTGCCCGGATTGGTGTAACCAAAAATTTCTGCGGCAAGCAGGCCGACCATGGAGGCAACACGGCAACAGTAATGCTCGAGATCTTCGAAGTTGGCATACCGATTTTGCCGTAGGTCCATCTCCATGCCATTAATAATTTCATGGAAGTGCTCCTGTGGTAGCTTGTACCGTCTAACCACCCCAATCAGGGCGCGCGTGACTGGGTGCTGTGGGGTCCCCATGTACATGGCGGTTACCTCTGTATGCCACCACGCCAACATCGTGTGCGCCACGCTTTCGTTTGAACTCTCGTCCACAACATCGTCCACCTCCCTACAGAAGGCATACAGGGCAACGATGGCACGCCGCCGTGACGGCGACATAAACATAAAGCTGTAATAGAAACTTGACCCGCTCTGAGCCGCCTTGTTTCTACAGTACTGGTCTGGGGTCATGTTAGTTCTAAGTGGGTGATACTCGCTTGGCCTGCCGTCTAAAACCTGAATGGTGCAATTTTTATGAGCATCATCACCCAGTCCAGCTTTCCCAGAATGGGGCGCTGGTGGAGCATATTAAACCGCGCGATCTCGAGTTTGTCTAGGATGCGATTACCGCCCGCGATGATGAGCCGCATCTCAAGGCCAACACGGCCAGTCAGTATGCTGCCGAGCGGGGCGCCACTACGCATAATATCGCGCGTACGTTGCACTTGGAATAGCATGAGCTTGCGCCAAGCATCGTCCACAATTTTTTGCGAGATGTGCTGCTCGTTGACCCCAAGATTGGCCATCTCATCTTGTGGTATGTAGATGCGGCCTATGGCGTAGTCACGGGCAATGTCCTGCCAAAAGTTGGTCAGCTGCAGACCGGTGCAGATGGCATCCGAGTATGCGATATTCGATGGGCTGGCCTCGCCGTACAGGTGCAGCAGTAGTCTGCCGATTGGATTGGCAGAGCGGTCACAGTAATCTAAGACCTCTTGAAAGTTGGCGTAACGCTTTTTGAGTACGTCCTGAGAGAATGCATCCAGTAAATCATAGAGAGGCTGCAGTGGCAGCTGGTGATGCGCAACGACTTCAGTTAGGTCTCGGAAGAGGGGGGTCAAAGGAGGTTTGTTTTCAGAGATGCGGTCCAGCTGGTCACGGAAGCTGTTGAGCGCGGCCAGGCGCTCCTCATTTCCAGAGCTCCCCTCGTCAGCATGGTCGTCTGCCTGGCGCGCAAAAGAGTAGATCACTTTGACCGCCTTCCGCAAGCGCTTCGGTAGCAAAATAGAGGCGACAGGAAAATTTTCGTAGTGGTTGGCGTCCATCGTAACTAAGAATTTAAGTGCTATAGGGTATGAATGGATGACAATTCTAGGCGGGCTGCCATCGGGCAAGCTAGGCTGGAATATTATTCCTGCCAGAGATTAGGTCTTCGCGATTCAGCATAAATACAAAATGACTGCCCCCAGATACCTCCAGCCAGGTAAACGGTAGTCCGGGGTATGCGTTTTCAAGTGCTGTGCGATTGTGACCAATCTCCACCACCAGTAACCCACCTGGGTTGAGGTGGTCGGCCGCATGACTGAGTATCGAACGCGTTGCATCTAACCCGTCCACACCACTACCCAGGGCAAGGGAGGGCTCGTGTTGGTATTCCGCTGGTAGCGCGCTCACGGATGGCGCATCCACGTAAGGTGGATTGCTGATGATTAGGTCGTACTTGTTGCCCTTGAGATTTAAGAATAGATCTGACCTGAGTATATTTATTTGTGCCCCCATGCCGTGGTCAGCCACGTTACGTTTCGCTACCTCAAGCGCCTCTGGGGATATATCAACCGCATCAATCATGGCAGCGGGAAAGGTATGCGCAGCCAGGATGGCGAGGCACCCGCTACCTGTACACAGGTCTAGCACGCTGGTTACGCTTGCTGTGTCGGCCACCCAGGGGGAGAGTTGCTCCAATAGTAATTCTGCTATGAAGGAGCGCGGTACGATAACACGCTCATCCACGTAAAAACAAAAGTTTCCCAGCCAGGCCTCGTGCGTTAGGTACGCCGCAGGAATTTTTTTATCTATGCGCTGGATAAGCAGTAGGAGTAATGCGTCCCTCTCACAAGAGGTGAGTCGAGCATCCAGGAACGGATCGAGTGTGTCTAACGGTAGGTGTAGGGTGTGCAGGATAAGATAGGCCGCCTCGTCATACGCGCTGGCCAGACCGTGCCCAAAGCTGAGCTTGGCCTCGCTGAATTCGCTGACCGCAAAACGCAACCAATCACGTATAGTGAGAAGCTCGTCGGTGCAGTTTTTTTTGTGAAGTGCACTCATGCGCGATCAACCAGCAGGTTGACCAGTGTGCCGCAGTAAATCTCAGAAAGCGTGTCCAGGTCAGCTACGGGCACGCATTCGTTGAGCTTATGAATGGTCGCATTGAGCGGACCGAATTCGATCACCTGTGGACAGATGTCGGCTATAAAGCGCCCATCCGAGGTCCCGCCGTTGGTTGAAAGTTCCGTATCCAGGCCCGTCACTTTTTTGATAGCAGAGCTGACCGCCTCCACGAGGTCGCCACGAGGGGTAAGGTAAGGCTTTCCGGAGAGCGACCAGGCGAGGTCGTAACTCAGTTGATGTCGATCGAGGATGGCGTGAGTCTTTTTTTTCAGCTCGTCTACCGTGCTTGCCGTTGAGAAGCGAAAGTTAAACTCCAGATCCAGCGTGCCCGGAATAACGTTGCTCGCCCCGGTGCCACCATGTATGTTTGAAACCTGCCAGGTGGTTGGCGGGAAGTAGGCGTTCCCGTCATCCCAGGTCACCGCGGCCAGCTCGGCAATGGCCGGCGCTGCGAGGTGGATTGGATTCTTGGCCAGGCTTGGGTAGGCAATGTGGCCCTGCACACCCTTAACGACAAGCTTTCCTGAGAGTGATCCGCGTCGCCCGTTCTTGATGGTGTCGCCAGTCTTATTGGAGGAGGTGGGTTCACCCACGATACAGTAGTCCATCTTTTCGTCGCGCTCCCGCAGTGCGTCTACCACGCGAACCGTTCCATTGATTGCCACGCCCTCCTCGTCGGAGGTGAGCAGCAAGGCAATCGACCCGGCATGCTCTGGGTGGGCCGTCACAAACTGTTCGATCGAGGTCACAAAGGCGGCTAGCGAGCCCTTCATGTCCGCGGCCCCACGCCCGTAAAGCATGCCATCGCGTACACTTGGGGTGAATGGGTCGCTGTGCCATTGGTCTAGCGGCCCGGTCGGCACAACGTCGGTGTGTCCCGCAAAGCAAACCAGCGGCCCCGTGTGACCACGCCGCGCCCATAGGTTGTCCACGTTCTCGTAACGCGACATCTCCAACTTAAACCCAAGGGGCTCCAGTCTCTTGCCGATGAGGGTCAGGCACCCCTCGTCCAAAGGGGTCAGTGAACGGCGAGAGATGAGTTGTTTGGCAAGTTCTAGGGTTTTAGACATAGGTGTATATCAAGACTTATGGTTTGAAAATATTTTCATAGTTGACGCTATCAAATCCAATATGCACCAGCTTGCCGCCTTTTTCTAGAAGAGGGCGCCTGATCACGCTTGGTTTTTCAAGCATCAACGCCAACGCGCTGGCGTCATCGCAAACCGCCTGCTGGCGGGAGGCAGGTAGGCCTCGCCAGGTCATACCCTTTCGGTTGACCAGGCTCTCCCAGCCGGCCTGCTTTAGCCAACGCTGCGCCAACTCGGAGCTGACACCCTGCTTTTTAAAGTCGTGGAACTGGTAGTGCTCGCCGTGCTGGTCTAGCCAGGCGATGGCCTTGCGCACCGTGCTGCAGTTTCCGATTCCATATAGCTTCATTCAGCTCAGCCTATCAGCGTGCTTGGTCTAGGGCGATGGTGCTGCCAGCACACTTAAATACCGCGCAGCAACTCATTTATTCCTACCTTTGCCCTAGTCTTCGCGTCCACCCGCTTAACAATCACGGCGCAATAAAGGCTGTAGGCCCCATCCTTGGATGGCAGGTTTCCGGACACCACCACCGAACCCGCTGGGACGCGTCCGTATTGAACCTCACCGGTTTCCCGGTCGTAGATCTTGGTGCTCTGTCCGATGTACACGCCCATCGATATCACCGCGCCTTCCTCAACGATGACGCCCTCCACGATCTCGGAGCGGGCACCAATAAAACAGTTGTCCTCGATAATGGTGGGATTGGCTTGTACTGGCTCCAGCACGCCACCAATACCAACGCCGCCACTCAGGTGCACGTTTTTGCCGATCTGTGCGCACGAGCCGACCGTTGCCCATGTGTCGACCATGGCCCCCTCGTCCACGTAGGCACCAATGTTGACGTAGGAGGGCATTAAGACCACGTTCTTTGCGATGAAGGAGCCCTTGCGCGCTGCGGCCGGTGGCACGACACGAAAGCCACCGTCACGAAAATCACGCGAGTTGTAGTCGGCAAACTTTGAGGGGACCTTGTCGTAGTAGTTAGTGAACCCACCCTTGATGAAGGCGTTGTCCTCCATGCGGAAAGATAGCAGCACCGCCTTCTTTAGCCATTGATGAGTCACCCACTGGCCGTCTATTTTTTCAGCCACGCGTAGCGCACCCCGATCGAGGTGGTCAATGACAGTGCCGATCGCGTCCTTTAATTTTGCCTCTACGTTACGTGGCGTTATTTCGGCGCGACGCTCAAAGGCCAACTCGATAATCTGTTGCAGCTGTTCCATAATTTTCCTAGTTAAGTTTACGAGTAAATTCAGCGATACGGTGCGCGGCATCGAGTGTCTCGCCAAGCTCCGCCACTAGGGCAATCCTGATGAAGCCCTTCCCTGGGTTAGTGCCGTGCGCATCGCGTGCCAAAAAGCTTCCGGGCAGCACTGTAACATTATAGTCTCGATGCAGGTATTGCGCGAAATCGGTGTCGGGTATGGGTACCTGCAGCCATAAATAAAAGCTGGCCTCTGGTAACGTTACCGGCAAGGCAGGCTTGAGTATGCTGGCCACCTGCGAAAATTTTTCAGAGTACAGGCGTCGATTCGTGACGACGTGCCCCTCGTCTTGCCAGGCGACGGCACTGGCGGCCTGTACCGCAGGATTCATTGCGCAGCCATGATAGGTGCGGTAGAGCGCAAATTTATCGATGACCTTGGCGTCACCCGCCACAAATCCTGAGCGCATGCCGGGCACATTGGAGCGCTTCGAGAGACTGAAGAATGACACCAGGTTGCGGTAATCGACGCGCCCCAAACTGTGGGCAGCCTCTAGCGCGCCGAGCGGTGGCCTGTCGAAATAGATTTCTGAGTAGCACTCGTCAGCGGCAATCACAAAGCCGTAACGGTCAGACAGCTCAAACAGCGACTTCCACTCCGCAAGCCCCAGTACACGCCCGGTTGGGTTGCCTGGCGAGCACACATATATGAGCTGGGTTCGCTTCAGGACATCCTGCGGCAGTCGATCAAAGTTCAGTGCATAGTTATCGTCTGGCAGCGTGTTCATGAAGTACGGCGTAGCACCGGCCAACAGAATTGCGCCCTCGTATATCTGATAAAACGGGTTGGGGCATACGGCCGTGGGGTGGCTGCGTGTACGATCAATCACCGCCTGAGCAAAAGAGAATAGCGCCTCGCGGGTGCCATTTACGGGCAGTATCTGCGATCCTACATCGGGTGCCGGAATCCCGTAGCGCCTCGCGAGCCAGTCCGCGATACTGCCGCGCAAGACGTCACCCCCCAAGGTTGTGGGATAATTTGACAGTCCCGCCAGGTTGGCGCTCAACGCGTCACCAATAAATTGTGGGGTAGCGTGCTTAGGCTCGCCTATCTGCAGGCCAATGGGTCGGTAGGCAGCGTTCGCCTGAACCGAGCTCAGTAGTTTAGCGAGCTTACTGAACGGGTAGGGCTGTAAGAGGTTAAGATCTGGATTCACGGTTACTCGCATCTGGCTGAATGGACGTAATTATAAGGGTGTAACGGGTGGCATCAAAACAAAAAATTTTGTCGGTGATCAGCCTCTTGAGCGGCGCGCTTGTGTGGGGCCTGATGTGGTACCCCTACCGCGCACTGTACGGTATGGGGGTGGGCGGCGAGATGTCCACCTTACTGAGCTACTCCATGGCGATGGTATTCGGCCTCATACTTCTTGGACCAATCTGGCGAGAGGTGGGAAATTTTGGGTGGGCGGGTGTCGGGTTGATGATCAGCGCGGGCTGGACAAACCTAGGCTATGTCCTGGCCATGCTGGACGGCGAGGTGATGCGCGTCCTACTGCTGTTCTACCTCGCCCCACTGTGGACGGTACTCCTGTCTTACTACCTGTTGAATGAAAAATTAAATCGTTACGGTTACGGCATTATCGCACTGTCATTGGGTGGCGCATTCGTTATACTGTGGGACACCCATAACGGCCTGTCGCTCCCCCAAAACAGTTCAGAGTGGATAGGCCTTTCAGCGGGAATGAGCTTCGCCCTGATGAATGTGATGGTGCGCCGTACGCAGGGACTCAGCATCGCCTTCAAGGCGGCCAACATATGGCTGGGAACGATACTGTTCACCGCCACACTACTGCTGTACCAGGGCGGCATCATGGACCAACTGAGGGACGTGACGCCTTCGGCCTGGGGACTGCTGTGGTTGGTTGGCCTGGTGTTGTGCTCGAGTAGCTTTATCCTGCAGTACGGACTAACCAATCTTCCAGCAAATCAGGCCATCGTACTTTTCTTATCCGAGCTGGTGTTTGCCGCGGCATCCTCGTATCTGCTGGTGGATGAGGACATGGGCCTACGGGAAATAATCGGTGCGATGCTAATTGTGTTGGCCAGCCTGCTATCTGGAAAGTGCACGACCAATCCAGACGTGCCATTCGTTGAGAGAGATAGATGAAGACAGCTAAGTTTATTACCCTTGAGGGGGTGGACGGGGCCGGCAAGAGCACCCACCTGACCTGGCTTGCCGACAGCCTGCGCAAGCAGGGCATTCAGGTCCTGGTAACCCGTGAGC
>SESD01000076.1_pt1 | contig 55218 bp, 46 predicted proteins | sample 3171411 | NCBI WGS metagenome assembly SESD01 (sample SAMN06051880, study PRJNA518727) | freshwater metagenome | biome: subpolar coniferous forest; feature: holomictic lake; material: water; isolation source: holomictic Lake 442, 16.5 m depth | place: Canada: near Kenora, Ontario | collected...
TTCGCTGCTGCCAATCGCCTTCGCCGTCGGTGTGGTCGAACCCGATGTTGGTCACAACCGCGACGCTGCCGTCGCCAACATTGGTTGCGTCGAAGCGACCGAGCACGCCAACTTCGATGACGGCCACATCAACGCGCTGCTGCGCGAACCATGTGTACGCGGCTCCGGTGAGCACCTCAAAGGGCATCAGTCGCTCGCCAAGATGTTCTTCGGCGTCGGCTGCGGCGGTGAGCAGCGCTGCCAACGTGGTGTCGTCGATGTCGATGTCGTTGAGACGGAAGCGTTCGTTGTAGCGAGCGAGATGGGGGCTCGAGTAGGTGCCCACGCGCAAGCCTTCGCCCATCAGCAGTCGTGTGATCATCCGAGACGTAGAACCCTTGCCGTTGGTGCCAGTGACATGGATGATGGGCAGGCCGACTTGGGGGTTGCCGAGCAACTCGATGAACCGCCGCATACGGTCGAGCGACAACTCAACGTTGCCGGTGCGACCCGAACGAGCGGCCCATGTGCCGTAGTCGATGTGTCCCTCGACGAAGGCGATGGCTGCGTCGATGTTCACGAAGCGAAACTAGTCAGTGCGGTAGTTGGCGGACGACTAGTTGTGCTTCAGGGTCTGCACGTGCTGGAAACCAAAGCGACCCTTGATACATAGGTTGCCGGAACCCACTGCAGACTCGTGCGGCGACGTGACCTTCACGATGGTGTTGTCTTGGGTGTGCAACGTGAGGCTGCATCCAACGCCGCAGTACGGGCAAATGGTGGTGGTTTGCTGCTGGACGCTTTCGTCCCACGTCTCGGCGACGCGCATGTCGTGCTCGGTCTTGAACATGAGGGCACCAGTGGGGCACACCTCAACACAGTTGCCGCAGTACACGCAGGCCGAGTCGGGGAGCCCGACATCGAACTCGGTACTGATGTGGGCGTTGAACCCGCGGCCAGCAACAGAAATCGCAAATGAGTTTTGCCATTGCTCGCCGCACGCATCGACGCACTTGTAACACAGGATGCATCGCGAGTAGTCGCGAACGTACAGGTCGTTGTCGATCTTCACCGGCTGCTTCACGGTCTTCGATTCGCCGAAGCGCGTGGGGTCGGCCTGGTACTGATCGTTCCAGCCGGCAACGAGCGGGGCCGCCGAGAGATCTACCGACGAGCCAAGTAACTCAAGCACCAGCTTGCGCGAGTGGCGTGTGCGTTCGTTGTCGGTGTTGATGACCATGCCAGGTTCAACCTTGCGCGAGCACGATGGCACAAGCACTCGGTTACCTTCGACCTCGACCACGCAGACACGGCACGCGTTTACTGGGTCGAGTGTGTCGCCGTAACACAGCGTTGGCACGTCGGTGCCGGCCGCCTTGCAGGCGTCGAGAATGGTGGCGCCTTCGCTGACCTTTACCTCGTTGCCGTCGATCTGAATGCTGACGGCGCGACGAGGAAGGCCTACTGGAGTCTCATAGGTCGAGGTCATGCTGGGCCCTTCATTGCAGTGCCCCGAGGCGGTCGATTGCAGATTCGATTGCGCTCCAGGCAGTTTGCCCAAGTCCGCAGATTGAGGCGTCGCGCATGGCCCGACCAACATCTCGCAAGATCGTGAGATCGGCTTCGTGTTGGGCCGCTGAGCGAGGCCCGAGGGTGATGCGGATCAGTGCCTCTTCTTGGCGAACCGTGCCAACGCGACAGGGCACACATTGCCCGCACGATTCGTCTCGGAAGAACGCAGCTATGCGGCGCAGGAACGTGGGCAGGTCGACGGTGTCGTCGAGCACCATCACAACGCCCGATCCAAGCGTTGTGTTGTGGGCGCGTGCGCCCTCGAGCGTGAGCGGGAAATCGATTTCGTCGGCGCGAACAAATGATCCGGCCGCCCCGCCGAGCAGCACTGCCTTGAGCGAACGACCGTTGGGCACGCCGCCAGCGAGCTCGATGAGTTCGCGAAGCGTGGCGCCAAAGGGCAGTTCGTACACGCCTGCATTGGCGACCGCACCTGACACGCAGAACACCTTGGTTCCACTGGAGCCGGCGGTGCCGATGGCGGCGTATGCGGGGCCGCCGTTGAGCACGATGGGCAAAACGTTGACAAGGGTCTCGACGTTGTTGACCACAGTGGGTTTGCCAAAGAGGCCAACCTCTACAGGGAACGGTGGCTTGCTGCGTGGCTCGCCGCGGTAGCCCTCGATTGAGTTGAAGATGGCGGTCTCTTCGCCGCAGATGTATGCGCCTGCGCCACGAACGATGGTGAGGTCGAATGTAAACCCGAGGCCCATCACGTTGGTGCCGAGATAACCGCGATCGCGTGCAGCATCGATGGCGTGCTGCAGATGCTCGAGGGCACGTGGGTATTCGCCGCGCAGGTACACAAAGCCGTGCTCGCAACCAGTGGCGAATGCGCAGATGGTCATCGCCTCGATGAGAGAGAAGGGATCGCCCTCGATGATGACGCGGTCCTTGAAGGTGCCGGGTTCGCTTTCGTCGGCGTTACACACGAGGTAGTGCGTGCGAACGGGCTGAGCGGCAACGGCGGCCCACTTGCGGCCAGCCGGGAACGCTGCGCCGCCGCGCCCAACGAGATTCGAGTCGGTGACTTCTCGGATGACTCCGGTTGGGCCCATCGCAAACGCGGCACGCAACGCTTCGTATCCGCCGTGGGCGCGATAGTCGTCGAGCGACGAGGGATCGACCACGCCGACCCGCTTGAGCAGTACGAGTTCGGCAGCGCCTTGGGGTGTGGCGGCTTGCGGCACTGCTGCAACTACCGGGGCTTCGGCGCCGAGGCCCTTTGGCCCGACTCGCAAAGCAACGGCCACATCGGTGGCGATGGCCGGCGCAATCACGGCTTCGTGAGCCGGGTCGCCAGCTTCGGTCACGAGGATGGCTGGACCTCGCTCGCACAGGCCAAGGCAGGGGCTGGGCTGCCATGCTCCGGGCACGCCGGTTTGGCTCGGGTTGCCGCACTCGGCCTGCACTGCATCGAGCAGCGCTCCGGCGCCGAGCACCTGACATGCGAGGTCTGCACACACGTGCACAACGCGGGCCGGGCGTTCTTCCATGCTGAACATGGCGTAGAAACTTGCAACACCGTAGGCCTCGGCTGGCGGCACATCGAGTCTGCGGCACAACTCGCCGAGACCGCCAGGACTCACCCAGCCAACTCGATTCTGTAGCGCATGCAACGCTGCCAGGAGGTGTGGGCGTTGGTCGGCGGCCAGGTGAGCGCCACCGCGCTCGCGCTGCCAGCCTTCGACCACGTGTGATTCGCCGAGCACTGCATCGAGCGCTTGCACTTCGGCGAGCGTGGGTTCTTCTTTGGGGAAGCGGAGGTCCACGCTATTCGCCAGCTACTGGCACAGGGGCGTTGAGTTTTTCGACACGGATTGCGCTGGCTTTAAATTCGGCGGTTCCCGACTTGGGGTCGTTGGCTTCGATGGTGAGCACGTTCACGTCGATCTCGTCGGGGAAATGGAAGGTCATGAACGCAAGGCCCGGACGAAGGTGGCTGTCGTAACGAACAGGCGCCTCGATGTATCCGCGGCGGGATGTGATGCGCACGACCTCGTCGTTGTCGATGCCCATGCGCATCGCGTCGTCGGGGTTCATGTCGAGGGTCTCGCCCTCACGTAGGGGAGACGCAATGGCTCCGCTCTGCACGCCGGTGTTGTACGAATCGAGACGGCGGCCAGTGGTGAGGCGGATGGGGAACTCATCGGTGATGAGGTCGACTGGGCCTGCCCACGACACGGCGCTGAATGGTGCGAGGCGACCGCGATCGGCGGGGTTCTCGGCCCAGAGCCGGCCGTGCAGATACGAAGGCTCGAGAGTGTCGTTCGAGGGGCATGGCCACTGGATGCCGTCGAGTGCTTCGAGTCGCGCGTATGACATGCCGTGATGCATCGGCGACAGGCTGCGCAGTTCGTTCCAGATGGATTCAGACGTTGGGTACTGCCATTCGGTGTGGCCCATGCGATGAGCTAACTCGATGATGATTCCCGTGTCGTCGCGTGAGCCGGCGGGCGCCTCGATGGCTTTGCGTACTCGCTGTACGCGTCGTTCGCTGTTGGTGACTGTGCCTTCGGTTTCGCACCATGCTGCCGATGCGGGCAGAACCACGTCGGCGAGCTCTGCGGTCTTGGTGAGGAAGATGTCCTGCACCACCATGTGCTCAAGGCCCTCGAGAATGTGAATCGCATGCGCAGAGTCGGCTTCGGATTGAGCTGGGTTCTCGCCAATTACGTACAGAGCGCGCATTTCCTTGCGCTCCATTGCCTCGAACATCTGGGTGAGGTGCTTGCCGTAGTGAGGCTGAATAGTGCAGTTCCATGCGGTGCCAAACTTGTGGCGCACATCGGCGTCGAGAATGTCTTGGAAGCCAGACATCTTGTTGGGGATGGCGCCCATGTCGCCGCCGCCCTGCACGTTGTTCTGACCCCGAAGCGGTTGGATGCCTGCGCCAAAACGGCCGACATGCCCACACAACAAGTTGAGGTTGATGAGCGACAACACGTTGTCGACACCGTTGTGGTGCTCGGTGATGCCAAGGGTCCAGCACATCTGGGCGCGGTCGGCGCGAGCGAAGGCATGCGCGAGTTCGCGGATTGCGTCGGCGGGCACGCCCGTGACAACTTCGGCGTGCTCGAGAGTCCATGGTTCGACCGCGGCGCGGTATTCGTCGAAGCCGGTGGTTGAACCTTCGACAAAGGCGCGGTTGTACAAACCGGCTGCGATGATCTCTCGGCCGATGGCGTGGGCAAGCGCGATGTCGGCACCCACATGAAGACCAAGCCAACGGTCGGCCCAGCGCGCTGAATCGGTGCGACGGGGATCGACGACGAAGAGCTTGGCGCCATTGCGAATGCCGCGAAGAACATGATGAAAGAAGATGGGGTGTGCGACTCGGGCGTTAGAGCCCCAGAGCACAATCACATCGGTGTCTTCGACCTCACGGTACGAAGATGTGCCGCCACCGGCACCGAACACTGTGGCCAGACCGACCACGCTAGGAGCGTGTCAAGTTCGGTTACAGGAGTCGATGTTGTTGGTGCCCAACACCTGACGCGTGAACTTCTGAGCGAGGAAGTTCATTTCGTTGGTGGCTTTTGAGCACGAGAAAACTCCGATGCCGTTTTCGCCGTAGGTATCTACTGCGTGGCGAAAACCTGCGGCGGCGCGAGTGAGCGCTTCATCCCAAGTTGCTGGGCGGAGCACGCCATTTTCGCGAACCAAGGGTTCGGTGATGCGAACGTAATCGGGTCGTGGGGTGCGTCTTGTTGCCATGAGTCACCTCCCTTTGTTTGTCGGTGAGGCGGGTGGAACTGCGCCGAGCATGCGCGCAGCTTCAAGAGTGTTTTCGAGCAGACAGGCGATGGTCATCGGACCGGTGCCGCCAGGCATTGGAGTGATGGCCCCAGCAACGGCTTGAACGCTGTCGAAGTCGACGTCGCCCACAATGCCCGACTCGGTGCGTGACACGCCGACATCGATGACGGTGGCACCGGGCTTCACATGTGCGGCCGTGATGAGGCGGGCCATGCCTGCAGCGCCGACGATGATGTCGGCGTCGCGGCAGACCTCGACGAGATCGGTTGTGCGTGAGTGGGCCAAGGTAACGGTGGAGTCAACGCCCTTACGGGCGAACAGCACCGCGAGTGGCAGACCAACGAGCGACGAGCGTCCGATGACGACAGCCTTCTTGCCGACCGTTGGGATTTCGTAGCGCTCGAGCAAGCGCATCACGCCCTTGGGCGTGCATGGCACATGGCCGGGACGACCGCGCATCAGGCGCCCCATGCTTTTCTCGGTGAGGCCATCGACATCTTTCTCGGCTGGCACAAGATCGAGCACCGCTTCGGTGTCGAGGTGTGCTGGCAACGGCAACTGGACCAAGATTCCATGAACGGATGGATCGGCGGCGAGCGTGCGTACCGTGTCTTCGACTTCGGCCTGAGTGGCATCGATAGCGAGTCCGACATGTGTCGAAGTCATGCCGGCCTCGGCGGCCTTCTTGTGCTTCGTGCGCACGTAGATCTGGCTGGGCTTGTCGTCGCCCACGAGCACGGTGGCGAGGCATACCGTTGGGTAGCTGAGACCCATAGCTTCGATCTCGGCGCGCAGGCGCAGCACCGTGTCGTCGCGAAGGGCGGCGCCGTTCATGATGATGGCTCCGCCTGGAGTGCGCTCGATCTCTGTAGTCATGGAAACTCTCAAACTGGTAACGGTGGTATTTGACTGCGTGTGATCTTACGACTTACGAAAGGTTGCTGATGACGCCGTTTTCATCGATATCGATGTGATGCGCTGCGGGGTCGCCGCCGAGGCCCGGCATCGTGCGCATATCGCCACAGATTGGGTAGACGAACCCGGCGCCAACCGACGCGCGCACTTCGCGCACAGGCAGGGTCCAGCCGGTAGGTGCACCCTTGAGCGATGCATCGGATGAGATCGACAGGTGGGTCTTGGCAATGCACACAGGCAGATGGCCGAAACCATTGCGCTCGTAGTTGGCCAGTTGCTTGTTCGCGGTTGGTGAATACGAGACGCCAGCGGCGCCGTAGATCTTGGTGGCGACGGTTTCGATCTTGGTCTTGAGGCTGGCCTCTGATGGGTAGAGCACCTGGAAGTTCGATGGCTCGTCGGCGGCCTCGGCCACGGCTTCGGCTAATTCGGTAGCACCGCGTCCGCCGTTGGCGAAGTGCGTGCAGATGGCCACGCGAGCGCCCATCGACTCGGCAATTTCGATGATGGCGCGATGCTCAGAATCGAAGTCGCCAGGGAAGGCGTTGATAGCCACCACTGGGGTCACACCATGAATACGGATGTTCTCAAGCTGCTTGCGCAGGTTGGCTCCGCCGATGTGCACTTCGTCGGGGTTCTCTTTGAGCAAGTTCTCGGGCAGTGCCTTGCCAGCAACGATCTTGTGATTGCCCGAGTGCGCCTTGAGGGCGCGCACTGTGGCCACAACGACCGCAGCATCGGGAGCCAAGCCGGAGGCACGGCACTTGATGTTGAAGAAGCGCTCAGCGCCCATGTCGGCACCGAAGCCAGCTTCGGTGATGAGGTAATCGCCACCGCGAATGCCGATCTGGTCGGCAATGATGCTGCTGTTGCCGTGAGCAATGTTGCCGAATGGGCCAGCGTGCACGAGCACGGGTGTGCCTTCGAGCGTCTGCATCAAGTTGGGCTTGAGCGCATCGCGCATGATGGCCGCCATGGCGCCCGCGCCCTGCAGGGCTTCGGCAGTTACAGGCTCGCCTGATGGGGTGTAGCCAACAACAATACGACCGAGGCGCTCGCGCATGTCTTTGAGCGACGTGCACAGAGCAAAGATGGCCATCACTTCGGAGGCGGCAGTGATGTCGAATCCGGTCTGGCGGGTGACGCCATCTTCGGACGAGCCGAGGCCGATGACGATGTTTCGCAACGCCCGCTCATTGATGTCGAGCACTCGGCGCCATGTGATGTTGTTCAGGTCGAGGTCGAGTTCGTTGCCCTGGTGCAGGTGGTTATCGAGCACGGCTGAGAGCATGTTGTGCGCCGAGGTCACGGCGTGGAAGTCTCCGGTGAGGTGCAAGTTGAGCAGTTCCATCGGGATGACCTGGCTGTAGCCGCCGCCCGCTGCGCCACCCTTGATGCCGAACGTTGGTCCCATCGAAGGCTGGCGAATAGCAATGACGCTCTTCTTGCCGATGTGCTTGAAGGCCTGACCGAGCCCCACGGTTGTGGTGGTCTTGCCTTCGCCGAGTGGCGTTGGGGTGATGGCCGAAACCACCACGTACTTGGCTTTGGGGCGATCGGCCAGCTCTTGCACTGCCGACAATTTGATCTTGGCCAAGCTGTCGCCGTAGGGCTCGATCAGGTGAGGCCCGATGCCCATCTGGGCAGCGATGTCGAGCAGCGGCTGCAACGGAGCAGCTTGGGCGATTTCAAGATCTGATGGAAACCCCATGATGTTTTGTTCCTTCGTAGGTGCCAAGAGTGGACGTTGAAAAGATTGCTGTTCGTTAGTGAGCGTGCGCCGCGACGCCGATTACCGCTTGGCGCCATGCCGCGGTGTTGGCCACTTGGTTGAACGTGAAGACGTGAAGCGCTGAAATGTCGAGGGACTCGAACTCGCGCGCCAATGGACTGAGCATCTCCATCGGGTCGTACCCTCCGGGGGCTGCCAGCTTGCTGACGACGGCGCGATTCTTACGCAGGTAGCGCAGCGACGCTCCGATACCGAGCTTGGCGCCCATCGTGAGCAGCTTGGTGGTGTCGATGACACCGGGGATGCCGAGGTGAATCGGGAGGTGAAGACCTTGTGAGCGGCTGTGCTGAATCCACTTGGACACGGCCTTGGTGTCGAAGCACATTTGGGTCGAAACCCAGCCACCAACTCCGGCTGTGTCGAGCAATTGCTGCTTGCTTGCCACGGCATCGGCGAGCTTGTTGAGCGGGATGGTGGCGTGGCCTTCTGGGTAGCCACCGAAGCCGACATTGGCCAGATTTGCATTTGAGTTGAGCAGCGCTTCGATTAGCGCGCCAGCGTCGAGGTAGGGACCGTGTGGATCGGGGGCATCGCCACCGATGACGAACACATCGCGCACGTCGTGGGCGTTGAGCCATTGAGCGATAGCCGCCACCTGCTCGGGGCCTTCGACCATTCGTGCAGCGAGGTGAGGAATCACCGTGTGGCCAAGGTCTTGCAGTTGAGCCGCCATGTCGAGCGTGGCCTGAATGTCTTTGGCCGGAGAACAGGTGACCGACACAGTGGACGCCTCGGGCAACTCAGGAAACTGCAGGTGCGCCTTTGGCGTGGGAATCAGCTCAAGGTGCGCCTGGGCCACGCGGTCAAGGATTCCTTGGGCGATGGGTTGTTCATCGACGGTGCCGGACCGCTGACGTGCTCGAAAGATAGACATGGTCGCTACGGCTCCCGGTGCTCGCGGAGTAATTCATTGGACGGTTGTGCTGGTTACCACCATACAACATCAATCCGCATCGTGGAAGAGCCGCTGCTGAAGAGTTTTTGCTGGAATTAGTCAAGCTTTGTGGCGCTGAGGCGCCGAGCCGCAGCGATAACCGCTGTTTCGATCGTTTTGCGGCTGGCGGCGGTAGCAAACCGATAGCTGGGGCCGTGGCAGTGAATGGCCGCCACAGGCTGGCCCTTGCTATTAAAGACCGGCGCGGCCACCGACGTGAGCCCGATCTGGAACTCTTCGATGGTCCACGCGCAACCGGCGTCGCGAATTGCGGTGAGGCGTTGGCGGAGCTTCTTGGCCGACACGGTGGTGTGCTCGGTGAACTGCTCGAGCGAGCCAACGAGCAGTTTGTCGATGGCTTTGGGGCTCGAGTGAGCGAGCAACACGAGTCCGGATGAGACAACATGGAACGGAGTCCGCTTGCCGGTCCAGTCTTGGATCTGGATTACGTTCTCTGCGCTGACATGATCGAGGTACAAGACCTCGTTGCCGTCGAGCACCGAGAGGCCAGCAGTTTCGCCGACATGCTCAACAAGCTCAGCGAGAAATGGTCGAGCTCGACCGATCAGCGTGGTGTCGTTGCCTGCGGCGAGGCTGCTGACCGTTGGCCCGATGCGGTAGCTCACACCGTCGTCTTGACGCACGACAGCTTGTAGCTGCTCAAGGGTAGACAGCAGTCGAGCCACTGTGCTGACGGGCAATCCCACCCTGCGGGCTACATCGGTGATGCCGCCCGCCTCGGTGGCGACAGCGAGCAGCACCGAGAAGGCGCGCTCGATCGATTGAATACCTGAGGTACTGCTGGCCATGTCGTCAACCTACTGCTAGGGGCGTAAACGCCCGATCGGGTGCCACCACAACGCGGTAGCTCATAAAGACGGCGAGCGCGGCGTGCGATGCGAGCAGCGCCCACAGAAATCCAACGGTGCCGAAGATCGACATGGCTGCCGCGGCAAGCAATGGGCCGAAGACCGCACCGATTGAGTAGGTGCTGAGCAACGCCCGACTCGCAGCGAGCCGTTGGTGAGGCGGAATCCAGTCGTTGGTGTAGGCGTTGCCAAGGGCGTAGAGCGGGGCGCTGAAGCCCCCGAGCGCGAATGCGAGCACAAACGAGACGGCCGAACGAGGCGACACATTGGCCATCAGCACGCACACTGCCGAGGTCATCACGCACAGGGCCACCATCACGCCACGGCGCGAGATTCGGTCGCCGAGTGCTCCGATGGGGAATTGCAACGCAACTGCGCCGGTGGTGATTGCGCCCACAAACAGCGCCACTTGGCTCGACGAAAGGTCGGCGCGAGCGGCGTAGACGGCGGCCATCTGCAGCAGACAACCTTGGGTAACGCCGACGAGCACGAACCCCACGATGCCTGAGGGAACCAGGCGTGCCATCTGCGCCAACGACACCGTGTCGGCTGGGTGATGGCGCTGCTCGCCGCCGACCTTCACGGTGAACAGAGGAGCGAAGGCGAAGGCTCCGATTGCGCCGGCAATTCCGAACGGAACCCATGACGATGGGTTCACCACCGAGAGAACAAGCTGACCGGCGGCCATGCCGGCGGCGGCCACCGCTACGTAGGTGCCCATCACCTTGCCGCGGATCTCGTTGTGGGCGATGTCGTTGAGCCACGTCTCGACAACGAGGTAGCAGCCTGCGGTGCAGAAACCTGTCACGAAACGAAGTACTAGCCAAGCGATTGGGTCCACCATCATGCCGTAGCCGAGCGACCCAGCAGCCATGAGCAGCGTGCAGAGCACGAACAATGAGCGGCGCGAGAGGTGCTCGTGCACTTTGGTCATCGCAGGGATGCCCGCCACGAAGCCTGCATAGAACATGGCCATCGCAACGCCCATCACCCCCGCACTGATGCCCGCCGTTTTTGATCTCACGCCCATCAACGAACTGAGAAGCCCCGATCCCATGAGGACAGTGCCTATGCTCAAGGCCAGACCTGCAACCGCATATCGAGTCCGAGCCATCGGGCGAAACCTTTCCCATGTCATAGCGTGCAGAGGCGTGCTTCGTGGCTGGGAATAACCGGTACAGCAGCACCGCTCATTGACCCACCGCGTCAATCCACGATATAGTAACTTCCCGTATCGTGGATTGCGTGGCACTCGTAAGGGAGACCCAACATGGCTGACGACGACATCGTTCTTGAGAACCTGAGCGACGACGATCTCACTGCTCAGATGCACGACGACCTCTATGACGGCCTTGGCCCAGAGATCCGCGAAGGCACCAACATTTTGTTGACTCGTGGCTGGACCCCCGACCGAGTACTCAACGACGCACTCGTCGAAGGCATGCGCATTGTTGGCGTCGACTTCCGCGATGGCATCTTGTTCGTCCCCGAGGTATTGCTTGCTGCCAACGCAATGAAGGGCGGCATGGAGATCTTGCGCCCGCTGCTCGCCGAGACCGGCGCCGAGTCTGTGGGCAAAGTTGTCATCGGCACCGTGAAGGGCGACATTCACGACATCGGCAAGAACCTCGTGGCGATGATGCTCGAGGGTGCCGGCTTTGAAGTGATCGACCTTGGCATCAACACTGATGCCGATGCGTTCTTGGCTGCACTCGACGAACACAAGCCCGACATTTTGGGTATGTCCGCCTTGCTGACTACCACCATGCCGTACATGAAGGTTGTCATCGACACGCTCAAAGAAAAGGGTCGTCGCGACGACCAGATCGTGCTCGTTGGCGGTGCTCCGCTGAACGAAGAGTTCGCCACCGCTATCGGTGCCGATGCCTACTGTCGCGATGCCGCCGTTGCGGCCGAGACAGCCAAGTCGTTCGTACTCGCACGCCGCGCCGCAGCGCGCGCGTAGTTCGCAGAGATCGTTCGTCCATGGTGCTCGAGGTGCAGCGACCGCTGATCATTGCTTGCGCCGCGCTTACGGCCGATCTGCGCGCCGTGTTGTCGACCGATGGTCTTGATTCGCTCATCGACGTGCACTACTTGCCCGCCAACTTGCATAACGCTCCGCACAAGATCGTGGGCGAACTTCGTCCGTTGGTCGAGCAGGCCGTTGCTCTCGACCGTGCCGTGTTTGTTGCCTATGCCGACTGCGGCACCGGTGGGTTACTCGATCTGTTTCTGGCCGAGTACCCGAGTATCTCGCGTCTTCCCGGGGCGCATTGCTACGAGTTCTTTGCTGGCTCTGCGCTGTTCGCCGGGTTACACGAAGCAGAGCTCGGCACGTTTTACCTCACCGACTTTCTCGCCAAGCATTTTGATGCGTTGGTCTGGAGCGGACTCGGACTCGATCGTGCGCCACAACTGCTCGAGAGTTACTTCGCTCACTACACACGGTTGGTGTTTCTTTCGCAGACCCACGACAGCCAAACCCTCGCAGCGGCTGAGCAAGCAGCGCAGCGCTTGGGCCTGGCCTTCGAGCACCGTCACGTTGGGCGCACTGGCCTTGCGCCGCTCACCGATTGGGCTCTCACCATCAGAAAGGCAGCTGCATAATGGCGCGTCGCGGTACCGGTAACGAACTCATTGTGATCTCTTGGCGAGACATCCCTGCGCAGGTCAACGGTGGGTCAGGCGAGGACAAGCATCAGCAGATTCTGCCGCACCGTTTTCATCAGGCCATCGACCGCGCAGCAATGAAGGCTGGCAAGAAGACCTCGGGCGAATACGTGGGCGAGTGGGGTCGCCGCAAGGTGGCGTTGCCCGCCGATTTCGATGGCGACTTCGCTGCCGCAGCTCGCGCCGAGGCCGAGCGCATCGAAGCAGATTTTCCAACAGCCAGGCTCAAGCTCTGGGTCGAGACCGGCGGATGGGATCCAGACCGCCCCGACCTCGAAACGCTCAACGCCCCACCAGCAGATCAGGACACCGCATCATGACCGACACAGTTCTTAGCTCAGCGACACGCGAAGTCATCATTGGCTTTGGTCGTCCATTCGTGATGATCGGCGAACGCATTAACCCAACAGGTCGCAAGCTGCTCGCTGCCGAAATGAAAGAGGGCAACTTCGATCGCGTGATCGCCGATGCCCTTGCTCAGGTCGAGGCTGGCGCACAGATGCTCGATGTGAACGCTGGCATTCCGCTGGCCGATGAGCCAGCCATTCTCGCCAGGGCCATTCAGTTGGTGCAGGGCGTTACCGATGTGCCGTTGTCGATCGACTCGTCGATTGTCGAAGCACTCGAGGCGGGCCTATCGGTGTATCAGGGCAAGGCGTTGGTCAACTCGGTCACCGGTGAAGAAGCCAACCTCGAGCGGGTGTTGCCACTGATCAAGAAGTACGGCGCCGCAGTCGTTGCCATCTCGAATGACGAGACCGGTATCTCCGAGGACCCCAACGTGCGCTTCGAAGTGGCCCGCAAGATCGTGCGCCACGCTGCCGATTACGGCATCCCCGCATCCGACATCGTGGTCGATCCTCTCGTGATGCCAATCGGCGCGATGGGCACTGCCGGCCAGCAAGTGTTTGCGCTGCTGCGCCGCCTTCGCGATGAGCTCAAGGTGAACACCACGTGTGGTGCCTCGAACATCAGCTTCGGCCTGCCCAACCGCAACACCATCGGCGGAACATTCTTGGCAATGGCAATGAGCCACGGTATGACCTCGGCCATCATGAATCCGTTGCACCCAGAGGTGAAGCACGCGATTCAGGCTGCCGATGTGCTGTGCGGTCACGACCTCAACTGCGCCGAGTGGATTCGTCATCATCGCGATCCGGGCAACGTGCAGGCTGGCGAATCAACGGGTCGTCGCGGCGGACGCCGCGCGCGAGTCGGCGACGAAACAACTCCGGCCTGAGGTAGTTCGTGACCACAGTTGTCTTCACTCCATCGGGTCGACAAGGAGACGTCGAGCCCGGATGTACCGTGCTCGATGCCGCGCGCCAACTCGGCGTCGACCTCGATTCGGTATGCGGAGGCAGGGGCATCTGCGGTCGGTGCCAAGTGGTCCCCGCGTTCGGCGAATTCGCCAAGCACGCAATCTCAAGCAGCGCGGATCATTTGTCGCCAGTGAGCGCTACCGAGCAGTCGTATAAGGGTCGGCGAGCGCTCGAGCAGGGTGGGCGCCTTGGCTGCGCTGCAGTCATTACTGGCGATCTCGTCATCGACGTTCCGGCTGCGAGCCAGATGCATCGACCGGTCATTCGTAAGTCGGTCGATCTCACCGGCTTGATCATCGATCCAATCGTTCGGCCGTATTACGTAGAGGTGTTGCCAAACGATCTGGGCGGCGATCGCAGCGACCTGCGCTTGCTCACCGATGCGCTCAGCGAACAGTGGCTGCGAACGGGCCTCACCATTACTCCTGCAGCGTTGCGCCGATTGCAGCCTGCGCTTGGCGCTGCGGATCGCAAGATCACTGTGGCGATCCACGACCATTCGGTGATCACTGGTGTCTGGCCAGGCTTTGTCGAGACTCTCTACGGAGTGGCCATCGATGTTGGCTCCACAACTGTTGCCGGGCACCTGTGTGATTTGGCCACAGGCGAAGTGGTTGCATCGGCCGGTCTCATGAATCCTCAGATTCGTTTTGGCGAAGACCTGATGAGCCGCGTGTCGTACGTGATGATGCATCCGGGCGGCGATGCCGAACTCACGGCAGCCATTCGCGGCGCACTCAACGATCTGATTGCGCAACTCTGCGAGCTTGGTTCGGTCACGCTGAACGATGTCTCCGATCTGGTGCTGGTGGGTAACCCGATCATGCATCACCTCATCTTGGGCATCGATCCAACACCGCTTGGCGGCGCGCCGTTTCCACTTGCCACAGACCTCCCGGTCGATGGTCGCGCAAGCGACATCGGTATTGCCTGTCCGTTCTCGTCGTTGCACATCCTTCCGTGCATCGCCGGGCATGTTGGCGCCGACACGGCCGGCGCTGTGCTGGCCGTGGGCCCACACCGCGGCGACGAAGTGGTGCTGCTGGTCGACGTTGGCACCAACGCCGAACTTGTGCTCGGCAACCGGCACGGGCTTGCTGCGGCATCGAGCCCCACTGGTCCGGCTTTTGAGGGCGCCCAAATCTCGTGCGGGCAACGCGCCACGGCAGGCGCCATCGAACGAGTGCGCATCGATCGCGACACGCTTGAGCCGCGGCTCAAAGTGATTGGCTCAGACCTCTGGAGCGACGAGCCCGGCTTCGCCGAGTCGCTTCCCGAAGTGGGCATCACAGGCATCTGTGGCTCGGGCATCATCGAGGTGCTCGCCGAGTTGTTCCTCGCTGGCATCATCGACTCCGACGGCACCATCAACGGCACCGTCGCCGCACGGACCCCACGCGTTGTGGCCGAGGGTCGCACGTTTGTCTACGTGTTGCACTACGGCACACCGCAGCTGTGCATCACTCAAAACGATGTGCGCGGCATCCAGCTCGCGAAGGGTGCGCTGTACGCCGGCGCACGTTTGTTGATGGACCGTGCCGGCCTCGAAACCGTCGACTCGGTCAAGCTCGCTGGCGCGTTCGGCAGCCACATCGACCCGGTCTACGCACTGGTGCTCGGACTCATTCCCGACTGCGATCCGGCATCGGTTGTGTCGGTTGGTAACGCTGCGGGCTCGGGAGCAGTTCGTGCGCTGTTGTCGGCACACGATCGTGCCGAGATCATCGATGTTGCACGCACCATCACAAAGGTAGAGACGGCTCTCGAGCCGCGCTTTCAAGAGCACTTCGTGCAAGCGATGGGCTTCCCGCATTCAACCGACCCGTACCTGCGTCTTGGTCAGGTCGTCACATTGCCGGCCCGCACCGAACCGGCAGGCTCAACGCGTACACGCCGTCGCCCACGGCCCGAGTAACCCAACAGTTCTGAGGATGTCATGACTGATACAACGAATCCAGAAGTGCCAGCAGCCGGTCGTTCAGGCGGCCGCGCGGGTGGCGGTCGCGCGAACCGTCAAGCGGCGCGCCTTGCGAGCCACGCCGATTCGATTCCGTTTCTCACGCGCACACTTGCGCCGTATGAAGTGCTGAGCGACGAGAGCATCGCGATCATCGAAGAGAACGCCGACACCATCCTCGAGAAGCTCGGCGTGTGGATTCGCGATTACCCATCGGCGCTCAAGTTGTTCGCCGACGCTGGTGCCGATGTCGATGGCGAACGTGTGCGTTTCCCGCGCGGCATGTGTCGCAGCATCGTGCAAGCCACGGCGCCGCGCCAGTACACCCAGCACGGCCGTAACCCCGAGCGCAATGTTGAGATCGGTGGGATGAACACGGTGTTCGCCCCGAACTATGGATCGCCGTTTGTTCGTGATCTCGACAATGGCCGCCGTTACGCCACGCTCGCCGACTTCCAGAACTTCGTGAAGTTGGCCTACTCGTCGCCCTACATCCATCACTCGGGTGGCACAGTGTGCGAGCCCGTCGACATCCCCGTGAACAAGCGCCATCTCGACATGGTGTATTCGCACATCAAGTACAGCGACAAGCCGTTCATGGGTTCGGTTACTGCTGCGAGCCGCGCTCAAGACAGCGTCGATCTTGCTCGCATCGCGTTCGGTGGCGATTTGGCCGACCGCACCGTGATGACCAGCCTCATCAACGCGTCGTCGCCATTGGTGTGGGACGAGACAATGCTCGGCTCGGCCGAGGTGTACGCGCTGAACAATCAGGCCTGCATCTTCACGCCATTTATTCTCGCTGGTGCGATGGCGCCAGTAACCACCGCTGGTGTGGCTGCGCAGACATTGGCTGAGGCACTTGTTGGCATGACCTTTGCTCAACTGATTCGTCCCGGTGCGCCGGTGATTCTTGGCTCGTTCGCTTCGTCGATGTCGATGCAGACCGGAGCTCCCACCTTTGGCACCCCCGAGCCGTCCTTGGTGCTGTATGTGATGGCGCATCTTGCGCGTCGCCTCGGTGTGCCGTTTCGTTCGGGCGGCGGGCTCACTGCCTCGAAGGTGGCCGATGCCCAAGCTGCGTACGAGTCAGCGAACACCATGCAGGCAACCATGCTTGGTGGCACCAACTTTGTGTTGCACGCCGCTGGCTGGCTCGAGGGCGGCCTGTCAATTGGCTACGAGAAGTTCGTGCTCGACTGCGACCAACTCGGTATGGCACACACGTTCGCGAAGGGTGTCGACATGTCGCCCAACGGTCAAGCTGTCGACGCGATCGTCGACCACGAGCCGGGAATGCACTTTCTTGGAACGGCGCACACATTGGCCAACTTTGAGACTGCGTTCTACCGTTCGAACACTGCCGACAACGCCAGCTATGAGCAGTGGCTTGAAGAGGGCAGTCTCGACGCGAACGCCCGCGCCAATAAGATCTGGAAGAAGTCGCTGGCCGACTACGTTGGGCCAGCGCTCGACGATGCCATCGATGCTGAACTGCAAGAATTTGTGGCTCGGCGAAAGAGCGAAATGCCCGACGAAGTCGGGTGAACTCGTATTACAAGCGAAAGACCAGCCTGGTCTATAGTTCCCGCTATGCGGATTATTGCCGCACAACGGTCTGCGATGGCGTCCGCGTTGGACGACCCCATATGAGAGGAAATACCACGTGAGCAGCGACTTCCCTACATCTGCGAAAGTTGTCGTTATTGGTGCCGGCATTGTCGGTAACGCCGTTGTTGGCCACTTGGCCGACCTCGGCTGGCGAGACATCGTCCAGATTGACAAGGGTCCGCTTCCGAACCCTGGTGGTTCCACGGGCCACGCCTCAAACTTCATCTTCCCGGTTGACCACAACCGCGAGATGGCCATGCTCAACCTCGACAGCCAGCGCCAGTACGCCGAGATGGGCGTCAACACATCGTGTGGCGGTATCGAAGTAGCGCGTACCCCCGAGCGTCTCGAAGAGTTCCGTCGCCGCATGGTGTCGGCCAAGAACTGGGGTATCGACGCTCGCTTGGTCACCCCGGCCGAGATCAAAGAGATGGTCCCCTTCATCAACGAAGAGATCTTGCTCGGCGGCTTCTACACGCCTTCGGTGTCTGTGGTCGACAGCCTTCGCGCTGGCACCATCTTCCGTGAGCGGGCGCAGGCTCTCAATGCCTTGCAGACCTTCGCCAACGTTGAGGTCGAAGACATGATTGTCGAAGACGGCGTCATCAAGGCCGTCGTTACCGACCGTGGTCGCATCGATGCCGAGTATGTCGTGGTGGCCTGTGGTGTGTGGAGCCCTCGAATCGCTGCGATGGCTGGCGTCGAGATTCCTCTCACTCCCGCTGTTCACCAGATGATCGACGTGGGTCCTATCCCGATTCTCGAAGCCAGCAACACCGAGGTCGGCTACCCAATCATCCGCGACATGGACACCTTTTGCTACGAGCGTCAGAGCGCAGGCTCGATGGAAGTTGGCTCGTATGCCCACCGCCCTATCTTCATGACGGCCGACGAGATTCCTTCGATCAAGGAATCAAAGCTGTCGCCAACCGAACTGCCCATCACGATGGACGACTTCGATCCTCAGCTCGAGCAGGCGCTCGAACTGATGCCCGACATCTTGGCCACCGCCGAGATCAAGTACGCCATCAACGGCTTGCTGTCACTCACCCCCGACGGCTTCCCGCTCATCGGCGAGATCCCCGGTGTCTCCAACTTGTGGTCATGTGCAGCGATCTGGATTAAGGAAGGCCCCGGCGCCGCTCGCATGCTCGCCGAGTGGATGACCCATGGCCAGCCAGAAATCGATCCGCATCACAGCGACATCAGCCGCTTCTACCCATATGCGCGTAACGATCACCACGTGCGTGCGCGTTGCGCCGAGCACTTCAACAAGACCTACGGCATCGTGCACCCACGTGAGCAGTGGGCATCCGAGCGCGACATCCGTACGGCCCCATACAAAGACCGCACCGATGCGCTGGGCGCCTACTACTTCCAAGCCGGCGGCTGGGAGCGTCCACATTGGTACGAATCGAACAGGCCGCTCGTGGCCAAGTACGGCGTCGAAGATCGTCCACACGAGTGGGATGCTCGCTGGTGGTCGCCCATCATCAACGCTGAGCACATCGCGATGAAAGAGACCGTGGGCATGGTCGACCTCGCCCCGTTCGTGGTCTATGACATCACTGGTCCAGGCGCTATGGCGTACCTGCAGGGCCTCACCGTAAACAACGTCGACGTCGCAATCGGCAAGTCGGTGTACACCCCAGTGCTCGACGTGAACGGTGGCTTCCGCAGCGACCTCACGATGATGCGTCTCGGCACCGATTTTTACCGCGTCATTACCGGTGCCTTCGACGGACCACGCGATGCCTTCTGGTTCAAGAAGCACCTTCCAGCCGACGGCTCGGTTCGCTTCGAAGACAAGACATCGGCATTCGCCACCATTGGTCTGTGGGGTCCCAAGGCCCGCGAGGTCATGGCCAAGCTCACCACCAGTGATGTGTCTAACGAAGCGTTCCCATACGGCACCACGCAAGAGGTGTTGTTCGGTTCGTTGGCCGTGCGCTTGTTCCGCATCTCATACGTTGGCGAGCTCGGCTGGGAAATCTACGTGCCGATGGAAAATGCCCGCGCCGTGTGGGACCTCATTGCTGCTGCCGGCCAAGAGTCAGGCATCGTGCCCGTTGGCGCCGGCGTGTACGGCACCACCGGTCGACTCGAGAAGGGCTACCGCCTGATGGGCGCCGAGCTCGATGGCGAGTACACCCCGGTCGAAGCGGGCCTCGCTCGCCCCAAGGTAAAGTCGGCCGACTTCATCGGCAAGGCCGCCTACCTCGCTGCGCGCGAAGCTGCTCCGGCAGCAGTGTTGTGCACGCTCACGGTCGAAGATCATGTGTCGCCACGTGATGGCATCAAGCGCTACATGACCGGCGGCGAGACCATCCTTACGCTCGACGGAAATCGCATCGTCGATGCGAAGGGTCGTATCTCAACAGTCACCACGGCGGGTTCCGGCCCGGCCCTCGGCAAGTTCTTGCTGATGGCCTACCTCACGCCCGAACTTGCTGTTGTTGGCACCGACTTGCTCGTCAACTATATGAACGAGAGCTATCCCGTGAAGGTCGCTGTTGCTGGCCCAACGCCAGTGTTCGACCCCACCGACGCGCGAATGAAGGCATAGTTCGTTCATGACCGAGTTACGGATTCTTGTCTGCGTGAAGCGTGTGCCTGCGCCAGGTGCACGCATCACGCTGACTGCCGACCGACAGAGCATCGACTCGAAGAACCTCGGGTTCGCCACGAGCCCGCACGAGGAGTGCGCTGTTGAAGGCGCCATCCAGTTGGTCGAAGCGCATGGCGGGTCGGCCACCGTGCTGACGCTCGGAGCCGTAGAGGCCGACGAGCAACTTCGCTATGCGGTTTCTGTTGGAGTCAATGCAGCGGTGCACGTCACTCATGCAGGGCTCACCGACGGTACCGACTTCGACGCACAGGCCACGGCGCGGGCACTCACCTCAGCGATTACCTCGCTTGAGGCCGCTGGTGGAGCATTCGACCTGATCCTGTTTGGTAACGAATCTGCCGATGCGGGCGGCTTCCAGGTTGGCGTGCGTGTCGCTCGCTCACTTGGCCGGGCGATTGTGAACGGCATCAAACACATCGAGATTTCAGACGGCGCCGTTACGGCTCGGCGCGAGAGCGCCGACGGCTTCGAGGTATACCAACTGCCGTTGCCCGCGGTGCTTGGCGTAAAAGAAGGCCTGAACCTTCCTCGCTACCCAACATTGCCGGGGCGACTGAAGAGTAAGAAGGTCGAGGTCCTCGTGGTCGAAGCCGATCGCGCGAACGGCGGACTCACCACGCTCAGTTTCGATAACGCTGCCGAAGTTGTGGTGCAGACCACCATGCTGGGCAAGGGCCCCGAGGCAGCACCGGCCATTGTCGACCTGCTCGAAGAATTGGGATTGCTATGAGCGGCGAAATTCTCGTTGTCGTTGAGCACGATCGAGGCGTCGCCCTCGAAACCTCGTACCAAGCGTTTGGGTTGGCTCGCACATTGCTGGCCGCTGGCGTTGGCTCGTCGATTACCGCGGTCGTCGTCGGCGCCGATGCCGATGCGCTCGCCGCCGAAGTTGGCGCACATGGCGCTGCCTTGGCGCTTTGCGCGCACCACAGTGACCTGACCGACTATGCACCCGAGGCATGGGGCGACGTTGTTGCGGCGCTCATCGCCGGCCGCTCGCCAGCGGCGGTTGTTGCTACGGGCACCGATCGAGGCAACGAAGTGTTGGCTCACGCCAGCGCAATTGCCGATCTTCCGTTCGCCTCAAACGTGATCGCTGTATCTGCTGGCGATGGTCTGGCGCTCACCCGCGTTCGTTGGGGTGGCAGCTTGCTCGAGCAAGCCCGTCTCGATGCTGCGGTCTTCGTGCTCTCGGCGGCCGCACACACGTTTAGCGCCGAGCCCTCTGGTGCCGATGCAGCAGTGATCGAAGTCTTCGAGCCAGCGCTTGGCGCAACTGCGTCACGTACTCGCATCGTCGATCGCGTCACGTTGGCTGCTGGCGTCACGCTGACCACTGCTGCAGTTGTCGTCAGCGGTGGCCGCGGCGTCGGTTCGGCCGATGGGTTCGCCCCACTCACCGAACTCGCCGATCTGCTCGGTGGTGCCGTTGGGTGCTCACGAGTCGTCACCAACAACGGTTGGCGTCCGCATAGCGACCAGGTGGGTCAGACCGGCAAGCGCATCGCTCCAGAGCTCTACATTGCCTGCGGTATTTCGGGAGCGATCCAGCATTGGGTCGGAATGATGGCCGCAAAGCATGTGCTGGCCATCAACACCGATAACGAAGCGAACATGGTTGGCAAGGCCGAGTACGCAGTGATTGGCGATCTGCATCAGATCCTGCCAGCGGTCAGCGAAGAAATCCGCCGCCGTCGCGCCACCGCCTAACCCGCCAATCCGCCGCGCCCCGACTCCCAATCCGCCGCGCCCGCCCTCACTCCCGGGTTTGTTGAAGACATCAGGTCAAGGTTCGACCAATTGTCTTCAACAAACCGTTTGGTGGAGCGAAATGGTTGGTGGTTGGTGGAGCGGGGGCGGTGTTACTTCTGGGGGGCGACGTCGATGGCGATCGGCTCGACCGCCGGCCGGGGCTCGCTGCCGATACCAATGACTCCACCTTGGCCGTAGCGAGGATCGTTCGCAGCGCTCGGTGGGTAGAGATTGTCGACAGGTGGCGTGCACTGTGAGCCCGGAGCGAGCCCGAGGTCTTGGCAGACGGTCTGACGGGTGATGCGCCAGACGCCGTCGTCGCCGAGCAACGCCTTGCCATAGCGATTGGTGAAGTTGCCCATCGAGGTGGTGACGTCGTAACGGAACCACGCTTCGGTGGGGCTACTGAATACGAAGTCCTGAATGGTGGTGGACGAGGTCTTTGCGGCCTCGGCGAAATCGCCGGTGCTCAGAGCCTTCCAGGCATCAGCGATTCCGGTGGTGTCGTCGATACGGGCGAGGCGCGCCGCCGAGTCGGTGTTGTTGAAGTCGCGTGCGACTTTCCACGACTCACGAACGGCAGCTTCGGCCGCAGCAGCATCGGCTGGCTGAGCGCCTGCCGAAGGAAGGGCTGGCGGTGGAGGCTCACACGCAGCGGCATAGTCGGAGCCGTCGTATGGAAGCGACAGGTCGGCGTTGGACTGCGATGACGTTGTGCCGTCAGCAGACGTGAGCGTGACCGTGAAATCTTGCTCGATGGGGCCGTTTACCGCGAGCAACGCAACACCACGAACGACAGCTGCTGTATCGGTGAGTCCGCTGGCCGTTGTGAACGTAACCGACGTGATGCCGGCGCCTACCTGAACGGCGGCACCGAATACCGGCGATCCTTCGGCGTAGCCAGCGGAGAACGTCGAGATGGCCGACCCACCCTTGGGCTCGCTGAACCATGATGCGCCGCTGATGTTCACAGCAGACGGGGTCACGATGGAGATGCGCAGATTGCCGGTAGGGAAGCACCAGCCCGCAGGCGTCCATGGTTTAAATTGGTCGAAGTATGGTGTACCTAGGGTGCCGTAGTCTTGCAGGTGAGCGCGCATCGTGATGCCGCTTGTTGTGGTTCGCTCGGTGATGAGTTCTTGCTTGGGCTCTTCGTATGCGTTGGGGGAGTACATCCCGCCGCCACCGGGGCGTGCCGACGATGATCCGATCTTCGAGTCGCCCATTGAGTCGTTAGCGATTGGGGCGCCGGGAGTGTTGGCGCCGTTTGTGTCGGCGACGCTGCTGCTTGACTCAGCGACATTGGCTCCAGCCTTCAGCTTGCTCTGGTCAGACGAACCCGAGGTGCGGCCGATGAGGAAGCCGCCAAGGCCGGCCACAAGCGCAGTGCATGCAGCGATTGCGGCGATACGAGATGCGGGCGAGCGCGTAGCAGTTCGCTCGGCGGGTGATAGGTCGCTGGCCACGATGGAACCAGACTCGAGAGTCGGTTCGTTGGATGCTGTTGGTTCGCTCATTGCGTCCTCCTGATGTGTTGGCGAAGTTGAGACGAACCAAGTGACCCGGGGGTTCCCCAAATCTCAAGATTTCGTCGAACTCGCCGACTTGTGAGGGCGCAGCGGCACAGGGCTTATGCGCTGGCGATTGCTCGCCACACCCGCTCGGCCGTTGCTGGCATGTCGATGTGGCGAACACCGAGATGGCTCAGCGCATCGACAACCGCTGACTGCACCGCTGGGGTGGAGCCAATGGTGCCGCTCTCGCCGATGCCCTTCGCGCCCAATGGGTTCACCGGCGTTGGTGTCTCCATGTGGATCACTTCGTAGCTTGGAAGCTCGGCCGCCGAGATCATCGCGTAATCGGCGAGGTTCGAGGTGACGGGGTTGCCGTCGTCGTCGTAGCGCACCTCTTCAAGCAATGCTTGCGCAGCGCCTTGGGCGATGCCGCCATGAATCTGACCATCGAGCAACAGTGGGTTGAGCACGCGTCCGGCGTCGTCGCAAGCAACGTGACGGATGAGGCGAACCTGACCTGTCTCGGTGTCGACTTCGACCACGGCAACGTGAGCGCCGAACGGATACGTGGCGCTTGCGGCCGAGAACGTGGTGCTCTGCTTGAGGCCGCCTTCGGCCTTCATCGCGACGGCAAGGTCGGCCCATGTCTTGGAGACAGCGGGCGTGCCGATGACGTTGAATGAACCGGTCTCTTTGTCGAGCACCACATCGGCTTCGTCGGCTTCGAGCAACCGTGCGGCAAGCTTGGTGGCCTGCTCGACGAGTTCGATGGCGGCTTTGTTGACGGCTGCGCCACCCTGCTGCAGCGAACGTGAACCCATGGTTCCGCCGCCCGTGGGGACGAGGTCGGTATCGCCCCACACCAGCTCGATGCGGTCCATGGGAATGCCGGTTTGCTCGGCCGTGATCATCGCAAATGCAGTGGCGTGGCCCTGCCCGTGAGGCGAGGTGCCGGTGAACACGATGGCGCGACCGTCGTCGAGCACTTCGATCTTGGCGTCGTCGCCCATTGGTGGCACGCCACCGGTGATCTCTACGTACACGCTGACGCCGATGCCGAGCTGCTTTGCGCCGCCGCTGGCGCGACGAGCGGCTTGCTCGGCGCGCAGGGCCGGGTAGTCGGCTGCGGCGAGGGCCTTATCGAGTGCCACTTCGTAGTCGCCGACATCGTAGGTCTGGCCGATGGATGTGGTGTAGGGCTCGAGGAACTTAGGGATGAGGTTGACGCGGCGAACCTCGGCGGCGTCCATGCCGATCTCGGCGGCAAACATGTCCATCGCCCGCTCGATTGCTGCAGTTGCCTCTGGACGGCCTGCACCGCGATAGGCAACTACTGGCGTGGTGTTGGTGACCACGCTGGTGGTGCGCACCTCGATGTTGGGGATGGCATACACGCCACTGGCCATTGGCCGGGTCATGAACGGAGCGAGAACGGTTGCCATGTCGGCGAAGCCGCCGCAGTCTTGAAGGACGAGCAGCTGGTAGTGCGAAACCTTGCCATCGCGCGAACCGCCGATGGTGACGTACTGCAGTTGGGCGCGGCCGTGGCCAAGGGCGACCATGCTCTCGCTGCGGGTCTCTCGCCAGCACAGCGCACGGCCAACAAGCTTCGAGAGGCGGCCGAGCAGAAGTTCTTCGGGATAGGCGCCGATCTTGGCGCCGAAGCCGCCGCCCACGTCGGGTGTGAGCACGCGAACATCGGCATCGGCAACACCGTTGGCTGTGACCAGCTGGCCCTTCACGCCCTGAGCGTGCTGGGTGCTGATCCACTGGTAGAGCCGGCCATCGACCCACGCCACGGACGAGCCGCGAACTTCCATGGGGCAAGGCGCCACGCGCTGGTTGACGAAGCGGCCCTTGACCAAGACTTCGCAGCCTTCGAAGTAGGCGTCGCCGGTGTTGTCGGGCATGCCGAGCATGGTGGTGTCGAACACCACGTTGCTGCCAGCGCCTGGGTAGATGTGTGTGGTCGAGGCCATCGCGACCTCGACATCGGTGAACGCCTCGAGTGGGTCGATGTCGATGATGACGGCGTTGGCGGCGTCTTCGCCCTGAGCGCGGTCTTCGGTGATAATGACGGCAACAGGCTCGCCGACGTAGCGCACCTTGTCGCTGGCCAGCAGGGTGCGCGCCACGGTTGGGTTGAACGGCGCGCCAACGGGCTCAAGCCCGAGGCTGGCAGCCGTGTAGACGGCGATGACTCCCGGCATGGCCTCGGCCTCGCTGGTGTCGATAGACACGATGGTGCCGTGGGCAAACTGGCTACGCACGTAGGTGACATGCGCGGCGCCCTCGAGCAAAGGCTCGTCGTGAAGGTCGTCGACGTATGTGCCGCCGACGGTCAAAAATTTCGGGTCTTCTTTACGAAGAACACGATTGCCGAGAATGCTGCCGCCCATGCGGGACCCCCTGAGAAAACAGATGTCGAAACCTCGACAATAGTCACCGCCGCGGCCTATACCGCAGTCCACGTCGAATGTTGTGGGCGACTTGTGGCTACGGCGTGACCACTGCGGCCGCAGCATCGGCTTCGGCTTGGCGAATCGCGATGATTTGGGTGACGAGGTCGTACGGCCATCCGGTGGGCAACACGGTGGGGGCTGCGCCAGCGGGCATGACGGTGATGCGCTGTTCGCCCTTCTCGACAAAGTCGATGACTTCGCGAGCGGCCTGCTTGATGCCGTCATCGGTCTGCAAGCGATCGACTTCGGTCTGCAGCTGATCGTTGGCTTGGTTGAGCGTGGCGATCTGCCCGGTGCCCTTCGCCAATTGCTGGCGTTGGTGGAGCCAAGAGCTGATCGGCAACACAAACAATGCGGCGCCGAGAGCAAGCACGATGAGTGACGTGAACACGGCGAGCAACAACCGGCCGCTGCGCTGAGGAATGATGTCGATAGACGACGTAGCGCTGGTGATGTCGGTGACTCGGTGAGTCTTGTGAGTCTCAAGAGGCACCGTGGTCTTTTGGAGACGTGGTCGCTCGACCTTGGAATGCAAACGCGGGCGCGGAATTGTGCTCGTGCGATGGGCGTTGCTCACGGCCGCTAGTTTCGCAGCTTCGTCGGCGAAAACTGCGGCACCCGACGTGGCGCGAGAGTGCCGCACCAATGAATCAGGCCCGCGGTGCCAACGCAGCGCGACCACGGAAGGCAGCGGCTTCGCCGAGCTGGTCCTCGATACGCAGGAGCTGGTTGTACTTTGCGACACGGTCGCTGCGGGCTGGCGCACCGGTCTTAATTTGGCCGCAGTTAGTGGCCACGGCAAGGTCGGCAATGGTGGTGTCTTCGGTCTCGCCGCTGCGGTGGCTCATCACGCTGGTGTACGAATGGCGAGTGGCGAGCTCGACGGTTTGCAGCGTCTCGGTGAGTGTGCCGATCTGGTTGACCTTGACCAGCACGCTGTTGCCAACGTTGCGGTCGATGCCCATCTGCAGGCGTTCGGCGTTGGTGACGAACACGTCATCGCCCACCAATTGGATACGAGCTCCCAACGAGGCGGTGAGCGAGGCCCATCCGTCCCAGTCGTCTTCGGCCATGCCATCTTCGATGGAGACGATTGGATACAGAGAAACGAGGCGCATCCAGTAGGCCACGAGTTCGTCGGCGCTGAGCACCTTGCCTTCGCCGGCAAGGTTGTAGCGACCGTCGCGGTAGAGCTCGCTCATCGCGGGATCGAGGGCGATGGCAATGTCTTCGCCAGGCCGATACCCCGCACGCTCGATTGCTTCGACGAGTGCCTTGATGGCGTCTTCGTTGCTGGCGAGGTTGGGTGCAAAGCCGCCTTCGTCGCCGACTGCAGTAGACAGCCCACGTTCGTGCAGCACAGCTTTGAGACTGTGATACGTCTCGGTACCCCAGCGCAGGGCCTCGCGAAAGCTGGGTGCGCCAACTGGCATCACCATGAACTCTTGAAGGTCGATGTTGTTATCGGCGTGCACGCCCCCGTTGATGACGTTCATCATCGGAACGGGCAGCACGTGCGCATTTGGCCCGCCGACGTAGCGATACAGCGGAAGCTTCACTTCGGCGGCGGCTGCCTTCGAGACGGCGAGGCTCACACCCAGAATCGCGTTTGCGCCGAGGCGCGCCTTGTTGTCGGTGCCGTCGAGATCGATAAGCGACATATCGACCAATCGTTGATCGAGTGCGTCGATGCGGTTGAGGCCCTGAGCGATCTCGGTGTTGACGAACGCAACAGCCTTGCTGACACCCTTGCCGAGGTAGCGCGCGCCGCCGTCGCGAAGTTCGACGGCTTCGTGCTCGCCGGTGGACGCGCCAGAGGGAACAGCGGCTCGTGCGCTGGCGCCGGACTCGAGGGTGACCTCGACTTCGACAGTTGGGTTCCCCCGGGAATCAAGAATCTCGCGACCTACGACACTGACGATCTCAGACATGTTGAGCACGTTAGTAGGCGTGCGGTCGTCGCCAAATTTCGAAAGAATTCTGTTTCGTCCATACGTTGCTCAAGGTGCATCGGAATGTGTCGATACGAGTTGTATGACGACCATGGCGGAAACGGTGAATAACGAGGATGGAGTACGGTCCGGCCGTGGCTTCACCGCTCGGGCACCCATGCCGGAGCTGGCACAGCGGTGGCTCGCATTTGCGTCGCTCGTGCTGCTCGGCATCCTTGCAGTGGTATTCGGATTCCTGTTTAAGCACAACTTCGACCTCTACGAGCGGGGCGATCCGCCAATCCCGGGTGTGTTCCGAGGACATGTCATTGATCGCCTTGTGTACGGCCAAGTGGCGCTGGTGGTGGCGATGGCAGCACTTGCGATCTGGAGCGGTGTTGCCGTAGCGAATGCTCGTCGGGTGTTCTACAGCTTGCGTTCCGTGCCTGCGGCAGTTGGCGGTTGGCTGTTTGTTCCCGTGGCGGCGTTTGGGGCGCATCAATGGCTCGACAGCACGCTGGAGTCAGGATGGATTATCACCATTGTTGTGTCGCTGTTGTTCATGTATATCCCGCATGGAACCATTGGCGGCACGGCCAAAGATCTCGGCGGCAGCGCGTACTTGGCGAGAGTCTGGTTCGTGTTGGCGCTGCTCGCTGCATTGTTGATGTGGGGTGCGCTCGCCGGAACATCGAGTGGACTGCCCACTTCAGATCCCCAAATGGCGATGCGTTTAAAGGCGTACCTGTGTTTCGTTGCCGGCTTGCTGTTGTTCGCTTCGGCGGCAACGTTCTATGCCGCAGCACAACAGATCGCGGTGCTCACCAACCACAAGTGGGCCGATGCGCTCGCACCTCGGAGTGCATCGCGAACGCCGATCGGTTCGGTTGAAGTAACCCGTTCGGCTGACTTCGTGACGAAGGCGCCCCTGCCCACGCATGCACTTCGTGTCGTGGTGTGGTGCGGCCTGTTCGTGTTCAACACAGCTGCGGTGGCGGCAACCTTCGACTTGCGTCGCCGAGCGATTCTTGCCGACATGCACGATGGCACCGTCGCAGCGCACACCTTGCTGGAGTCGGCCACGCAGATGTTTGATCGCATCGTGGTACTCGGCATTGCCACTCATGTCATGTACGTGGCGTGGGCGATAGCCGCAGCCACGAACGCTCGCCGACGAACGCTGCTCGCGCCTTCGCCTCGTGTGACCGCAGCGTCGTTCGTTGGGGGCACCGTGTTGTTTGCGTTCGTGTCACGAGATCACAACGCGTTTGCGGCGGCGATGATGGTGGGCGCAATTGGCGTCGTGTGCATCGGTTTTGTGGTCGGACAACTGTTGCTTGGTCGTGCCAGCGTTGCCCTCGGGGGATCGGGCCGAATCTTCTTGATGTGGTTGATCGCCGAGTTCGGCTTGTGCTCGACAATGGCCTACGTGAGTCGCGTCGCTCGCGTTGATGCCGAGTTGCTCACCATCGGTGGTGTGCTCGCCGGCTTCGCTGTGTTGAGCAGTGTGCTCGGTTGGTTGGCGATGGACCGACTCGATCGGCGCTGCAGCACTGACTCAGGGGCAGTGGTGTCGCCGATTCACTTTGTGATGTCGCGCTCTTTGACTTCGTCCCACAGCTGATCGAGCGTCTCGAGGCCTGCACTCGATAACTCAATTGATCGTTCAGCGGCCAACTGCTCAACGCCCTCGAATCGGTGCCGGAACTTGGCCACGGCGGCTCGCAACGCAACCTCTGGATCGATCTTGAGATGCCGAGCGACATTGACCACCGAGAACAACAAGTCGCCGAGTTCGTCCGCGGCGGCTTCTTTGTCGCCAGCAGCATGGGCCTGCATGAGCTCGTCGGTCTCTTCGGCAATCTTGGGGAGCGCCCCGTGCACATCGGGCCAATCGAACCCGAGGCTGGCCGCTTTGCGCTGCGCTTTGTAGGCGTACGACAGCGATGGCAACGAATTCGGAATGCCATCGAAAATACTGGTGCGGCCCTTCTCGGCGCGCTTGATGGCTTCCCAGTTGCTCAGCACTTCGTCGGTGGACTCTGCGTTGACGTTGGCAAACACGTGGGGATGACGACGCACGAGCTTGTCGTGGATTCCCTGGGTGATGTCGGCGATGGTGAAGCGGCCTTGCTGCTCGGCGATGGTGGCGTGAAACTCGATCTGGTAGAGCAGGTCGCCGAGTTCTTCGATGAGGTCTTCGTCGGTAGCGGGATCGTCAGGATCGAGAGCTTGCAGTGCGTCGACAACTTCGTAGGTCTCTTCGAGCAAGTGCGGGATGAGCGAGGTGTGGGTCTGTTCGATATCCCATGGGCATTGCTCGCGCAAGGTGCGGGCCAACGCGTGGATCCGCGCGTAGTGCTCGGCGACAGCGACATTGAGGTGCTCGACGTAAATGCTGGTGAGGTGGTCGGCCTCGATGACGTGATCCATTTGCGACCACGTGGTGTGCGTGATCAGTTCGTCGGGGGTGCCGAGACGCTGCAGTACGACAACGGCCACGTCGTCGTTGTCGGCATCGCTTGTGTCGTCTACCGCAAGCTTGATGTCGCTGAGTACCCAGTTGGCGTGGCAATGCGCAATGAGCAATGGGCCATTTTCGCCCGCAGCGGCGGTGGCAAATTCGTGACCATCGATGAGCCGCACAGCCGTCTCGACCGGATCGATGCCCAGCGCGTTGTAGGACAGATCGAGAAACGACATGGCGGGCAACAACACGCATTGCACGCGAGGGTCGGCGCGAAGGTGACGAACACTGCGCTCAAGAATCAAGGGTGACCCTGGAACCGCGTAGAGCACTTCGCCATGTTCGATGGCGCCAGCGATTACGGCGGCGGTGATCTGCGCGTAGACCGACTCGAACGTGTCGACGGTTTCGTACAGATGATCAAATGAGATTGCGTCGGGCACCAACGTGGCCGATGGATGAACCGAGGTGCGTAGGTATCGGTGCTGCGCGTGAGCAATCGCAAGTCGGGTTTGGTCGGTGACGAACTCGGGGCCACCCGGGCCGAGGCCCACAACGATGACCCGGGCGGGGGAGCTCATTAGCGCGATGGAACGACTTGGCCGGAGGTCTTGTCCCACATGCCATAGCGGCTATCGATGCTGATGTTGGCAGAGGCTGCAGTTTGGCCGAGTGCGGTGTTGGCGCCATCGCCGAAGGTGGCTTGAACCGCCGTTGGCAGCGTCTGGGAATCGAGCACGAACGACTGCAGTTCGGGAGCGAGCTTCTTCCAGATCTCGCTGCTTGGGCCAGTGCTGAAGTTTGTCTCGACGGCCTTGCGGTCGGCGTCGGTTACGGACACGCCCTTGCTGTCGAGCGCGGTCTTCATGAGGATGGTGGTGATCCACTGCAACAGAACCTTGCGGGCAGCGCTTCCGGGCACGCCTTCGGGGCCCACAGTGGGAAAGCCGAAGGCCTCGGCGTTGGCGGCCTGGCCAGTGAGCAGGGTCTCAAACTGCTTCACCGAGAGCTCGTGCCTGCCAGTGGCATCGACGACCGAAACGGCATTGCGTTGGGTAGAGACGGAGCTGCAACCCGTGGTGGTGATGCCTGCGAAGGCAAGTGCAGCCAGAGCGATGGAGAGGCGACGAATCACGACGTTGACCCTAGCGTCTGAACCACTGGAGGAATCAGCTCGCGCAGGAAGCCAACCAAGAACGTGGCCGGATCTATACCTGGTTTGATGGGCACCACGATCTGCTTGAGATCGTCTTTGATGAGCGCATTTCGCGACAACCGCTTCAGCCGCATCTCTTCGCTGGTCTTGAGTTGGATAGGTGCGAGGCGCGCCTGGTTTGAGGTGATGGTGATGTCGCGTAGGCCAATGCGGTGGCAATCGGCGCGCAAGCTGCTGATCATCAGCAGCGCCTCGGCAGGTTCGGGAAGCGGACCATAGCGATCGATCCATTCGGCGCGGATGTCTTCGACGTCGGCGTCGGTTGTGACGGCAGCGAGGCGGCGGTAGGCCTCGAGGCGCAGCTCTTCTTTGGGTACGTATGTGGCGGGGAGATGCGCGTTGGTGGGCACGTCGAGCTTCACCTCGGAAGGCTCGCGCTTTTCCTCACCCTTCATTTCGCTGACGGCTTCGGTGACCATCTGGCAATACAGGTCGTAACCAACCGCAGCGATGTGACCGCTTTGCGCTTGGCCGAGCAGGTTGCCGGCGCCGCGAATCTCGAGGTCGCGCATCGCGATCTTGAAGCCGCTGCCAAGGTCGGTGGCTTCGCCGATGGTCTTGAGTCGTTCGTAGGCCTCTTCGGTGAGGGTCTTGTCGCGGGGGTAGAACAAGTAGGCGTAGGCACGCGACCCGCTTCGACCAACGCGGCCGCGCAATTGATGCATCTGGCCGAGGCCGAGGAGATCGGCGCGCTCGACGACCAATGTGTTCACTGTGGGCATGTCGATGCCGCTCTCGATGATGGTGGTGCACACCAGCACGTCGAAGCGGCCCTCCCAAAAATCGAGCACCACTTGTTCGAGCGTGCCTTCGTCCATCTGGCCGTGCGCAACTGCCACGCGTGCCTCGGGAACGAGTTCGCGAAGCCGCTGCGCGCAAGCCTCGATGGATTGAACCCGGTTATGCACCCAGAACACTTGGCCCTCGCGCAGCAGTTCGCGGCGAAGGGACTCGACAGCGACTCGTTCGTCGTATTCGCCCACGAAGGTGAGAATCGGTTGGCGGTCGGCCGGGGGAGTCTGCAGCAGCGACAGATCGCGGATGCCAACCAAGCTCATTTCGAGGGTGCGCGGAATGGGCGTGGCGGTGAGCGTGAGTACGTCGACGTTCACCTTGAGCTTCTTCATCATCTCTTTGTGTTGCACGCCGAAACGCTGCTCCTCGTCGACGACCAACAGGCCGAGATCTTTGAAGCGCACACTTTCTTGCAGCAGACGATGAGTGCCGATGACGCAGTCGATCTCGCCGGTGGCGAGGCCATCGATGACCTTTTTCGCTTGTGCCGTGGTGAGGAAGCGGCTGAGCACCTCGACGCGAATCGGGTACCCGGCAAAGCGATCGGCGAATGTGTTGCCGTGCTGTGTGGCGAGCAGCGTGGTGGGCGCCATTACGGCCACTTGCTTGCCATCTTGGATTGCCTTGAACGCAGCGCGAACGGCAACTTCGGTCTTGCCGAATCCCACGTCGCCGCACACCAGGCGGTCCATCGGGAAGGCCCGCTCCATGTCGGCTTTGGTGTCTTCGATGGCTTGGCGTTGGTCGGGTGTCTCTACGAACGGAAAGGCGTCTTCCATGTCGTGCTGCCATGGTGTGTCGCTGCCGAATGCGTACCCCTCGGCGTTGACCCGGCGCTGATAGAGCACCACCAACTCTTGTGCAATCTCGCGCACGGCAGATTTGACGCGTGACTTGGCCTTGGCAAAATCGGCGCCTCCGAGGCGATGCAGCACGGGTGCCTCGCCGCCCACGTACTGGCGGATGCTGTCGATCTGATCGCTGGGGATGTAGAGCTTGTCGCCGCCTTTGTAGGCGAGCAACAAATAGTCGCGTTCGACGCCGCCAATGGTGCGCTTGACCATGCCTTCGTAGTGACCGACACCGTGTTGGTAGTGCACCACATAGTTGCCCGGCTTGAGGTCTTCGAAGAAGCCACCGCTCTCGCGCTTGCGCGGGCGGGGTTGGCGATGCGTGCGGCGGCGACCAGTGAGATCGCCCTCGGCGACCACCGCTACCTTGGCCGACGGAATGACGAAGCCGCGATGCAAAGGAGCGGTGACCACGTTGCCGCCGGGACGGCTGAGATCGGCGTTCGGTTCGGCGATCTTGAGGTCGAGGCCGCGGTCGAGTAACAGCTGAGCGAGGCGCTTGGCTGAGCCCTCGCCATCGGCCGCCACCACCACGCGCCACTTGTCGGCGAGCAGTTCGCTGAGGCGGTTGGTCAGACCTTCACCGTCGCCGACTACCGGCCCCCAACCGCTGGCATTCACCATCGGCGAGTCGGGGTTCTCGGGTGAGACGGTGAACATCCACGCACTGACCGACGAGCCCAACAGATGATCGGGTTCGGCGTGCAGGCGAGGGAACGCCACATCAGGATCGCGTCCCCATGTGCTGGCAAGAGCGCGGGCGAGGTCGTCTTCCTCGGCGAGCAAATCTTGGGCTCGGTCGCGCATGCGCCGGGGCTCGATGAGCACCACTTTGCCGGTGGCAGGCAGCACATCGGTGAGTAGCTGATCGGTTTCGGTGAGCCACGGCAGCCAGCTCTCCATGCCATCGAAGTGGGTGCCTTCGGCGAGACGCTCCCATTGCTCGCGCCCCCACGGCTCGGTGCCGATGAGTGTGTTGGCGCGGCTGCGCACAGCCTCGCTAGGCAGCAGTTCGCGCGCCGGGAAAATGAAGGCTTCGGCGAGGTCGCCGGTGCTGCGCTGATCGTTGACGCCGATGGTGGTGAGTCGATCTACCTCGTCGCCCCACAGGTCGATACGAATGGGTACATCGGCTGTAGATGGGAACACGTCGATGATGGCGCCGCGTCGAGCAACCTCGCCACGGTGCTCAACGATTTCCTCACGGCGATAACCGCCAGATATCAGTGTTTGGAGCAACTCTTCGGGATCGATGACGGCACCCGGGTGCACCCGAACTGGCTCGACGTCGATCGCGCCGGGACCGAGTCGCTGCAGGAGCGAACGCACGCTGGCCACGATGATGGCGGGGCAACGCTCGGGGTCGCGTACGCGCCACAGCACCTCGAGGCGATGCCCCATCGTCTCGACACTTGGGCTCACTCGCTCGAACGGCAGGGTCTCCCATGCGGGGAACAGCATGACTTCGCCGTCGGGCATGAACTGCTGCAGGTCGTCGAACAACTGACCCGCTGCGGTACCCGTTGGACATGCCACCACCAACGGCCGACGGGCGCTGAGATGCGACAACGCAGCAATGGCAATGGGTCGCGCTGCCTCGGGCACCGCGATGATCGCGTTTGGCTTACCAAGCGCCTGCGTGAGGGCTGGCTCATCGCGAAGAAATGGGGGCAGTGTCGCGAGATTCATGGACTTGATGAGGGTACCGCCAACCGCTGTGACTCGTTCGGGGGAGCGCCGTTCGAGTGCCGAGATCAGATACCGTCGGTCGGCGTCCGTTGGACGTCTCTTTGTCAGGTAGCCGTTGCCATGTCTGTGTACGCCACGCTTCACGCTCGATCGCTCGTTTTGTCGATGGGTCTGTCCACCGTGCTTGATCAGGTCGACCTCACTGTGTCGCCCGGATGGCGGGTGGGTCTGGTGGGCCCCAACGGCGTCGGCAAATCAACGTTGCTCAAGGTGCTGAGCGGTCAGCTCGCGCCGGATTCTGGAGCGGTCACCACCACGCCGCCGAACTCGCTGGTGGGGTATCTGCCCCAGGAACCTGAGCGTCGCGCTGACGAAACGGTGGCAGCGTTTCTTGAGCGCCGCACCGGAGTCGCCGCAGCGAACCTTGAGCTCGATACCGCCACCAACGAACTTGCCACGTCAGCCCCCGGAGCCGACGATCGATATAGCGATGCGCTCGAACACTGGCTTGCCATTGGTGCAGCCGACTTCGACGCTCGCGTTGGCGAGGTGTGGGCCGAGCTTGGTTTGGCCGATCGCTTGCTCGCTCAGACCATGCAATCGTTGTCGGGCGGCGAGGCAGCGCGGGCGAGCTTGGCATCGCTGCTCCTGGCTCGCTTCGACGTGTTCTTGCTTGATGAGCCCACCAACGACCTCGACCTCGATGGTTTGGCCCGGCTCGAGTCGTGGCTCACGTCGCGCCCGGTTGGCGTGGTGGTGGTGAGCCACGACCGCGAGTTCTTGCGTCGAACCGTCACCCACGTTGGCGAACTTGATCAGTTCACCCACCGACTCTCGCTGTATGCCGGCGGGTGGGATGCGTTCCTTGCCGAGCGCGAGGTAGCGGCGCAACATGCGCGCGAGCGATACGACGAATACGCCGACAAGAAATCCACGCTGCTGGGCAGAGCCCAACGCGAACGTGAGTGGGCCACTCAGGGCGTCAGCAAGGCCAAGAAGCAGCCCTCAGACGGCGACAAGCATTCAAAGAACTTCAAGATCAACCAGACCGAGCAGCTCGCTGGCAAAGCGGCGCGCACCGAGCGTGCGATGGAACGCCTCGAGGTCATCGAAGAACCGCGCGAGGCGTGGCAACTGCGGCTCGTGTTCGGCGAGGCGCCGCGCAGCGGGGCAGTGGTCGCCAGGCTCACTTCGGTTGCGCTGCAACGCGGCGACTTTTCATTGGGTCCGATCGATCTGGCCATTGGTGCTGGCGAACGAATCGCTCTCGTTGGCTCGAACGGCAGCGGCAAGACCACTCTGCTGCAGATCTTGCTGGGTCGTCTGGCGCCTACCTCGGGCGAGGCCTATCTCGGACCCAGCGTTGTGGTGGGCGAACTCGAGCAGGGCCGCCTGCAGTTGTCCGATACCGAGACGTTGCTCGAGGCGTTTATGCATGCCACCGAAATGACGGTGCCAGAGGCGCGCACGTTGTTGGCCAAGTTTGGCATTGGTGCCAGCGAGGTGAACCGGCCCACTGGTTCGTTGTCGCCCGGGGAGCGCACGCGGGCCGTGTTGGCGTTGCTCATGGCTCGCGGCACCAACTGTTTGGTGCTCGATGAGCCCACTAACCATCTCGATCTGGCTGCCATCGAGCAGCTTGAGATCGCGCTCGAGTCGTTTGCTGGCACCGTCTTGCTGGTCACTCACGATCGTGCGTTGCTCTCGAACGTGCGCCTCACGCGCAGCATTGAGCTCAAGCATGGCCAGATCGTGGCCGATCGGGTCTTTAGCGCGAGTTGAACTCGCGCATCGCCGCATCGGGGCCTCGGCCCACCAGCGCCTCGACCGCGTCGGCGGCAATCTGAATGGCTACATCGAGTTCTTCTCGCTCGGCCTTGCCGAGTCGTGACAGCACATGGTTGGCGCCTTGCTCTTTCGATGGAGGCTTGCCGATACCGATGCGGACGCGCAGATAATCCTGCGTCTTGAGGTGTTGGGTGATGCTGCGTAGGCCGTTGTTGCCGGCCAAGCCACCGCCCACCTTCACGCGCACCTGGGCTGGCGGGAGATCGAGTTCGTCGTGAGCCACGATGAGCTGCGCCGGATCGTCGATGCCATAACGCCTCGCGAGGGCACCCACCGATTGACCCGAAAGGTTCATAAACGTGAGCGGAAAGGCGAGCACGCAGCGCTTGCCTTCGATGGTGACCTCGGCGATCATTGCTTTGTCGCGGCCGGCCTTCAGCGTGGCTGAGCACCGCTTCGCTAAGAGCGCGACGACCTCTTCACCGACGTTGTGGCGCGTTCGTGCGTATTCTTTGCCTGGATTACCCAGACCGACAATGAGAAAGTCGAATGGGGTGCCGCGGCGTTCGGCTCGCTCACTGCGGCCGAACAAAGCCACTGCTCAGTACTACTCGGCGGCTGGTGCCGCTGGAGCTGATTCGGAGCCCTGGCTGCCGTGGATGGCAGTAACGATGGCCATGTCAGGATCGCCAAGTGCGACCACGCCGGCAGGCATAGTGAGCGACGAGAGACGAATGACGTCGCCTGGCACCATGGCGCTGATGTCGACGGTGAACTCGTTTGGCATGTTGCCAGGGGTGCACTCGACTTCGATGTTGTCGACCGAAGGATCGACCAAGCCGCCCTCGGCGAGCACTGCCTTGGCCTCACCGGTGATGTGCAATGGCACGGACACGGTGATGGTCTCGCTCATGTTGACCTGCAAGAAGTCGATGTGGCTGACGTTGCGCTTCACTGGGTGACGCTGCACGTCTTTGATGACCGCTGGGTAGACCTTGCCGTCTACCTGCAACTGCAGCACGGTGTTGAAGCCGGCTGGGCCGCTGAGGGCGATGCGAAGGTCACGGCGGGCAACTGCCACGCTGACCGGGGTCATGCCTTGGCCGTACAGAACGCCAGGGATCTGATCGGCGGCGCGCAAGCGGCGTGACGCCGGTGAACCGGTTTCACGACCGGTGGAAGCAACAAGAGTGGTCTGCGACATGGTGAGTTCCTCTGCCCGGAGGCGATGAGAGGGAAGACTGTTCTTCTCTAGAACGGTTGGAAATGATACCGGCGAGCCGTGGTGGATGCCACCTGTCAGGCTTGGTTCTCGCCGCCAAAGATCTCGCTAACGCTGGTGTCGTCGAACACGGCCGACAGCGCTTCGCCAATAATTGGGGCAATCGAGAGCACTTCGAGCTGCGGAAGCTCGGTGATTGAGGGCATCGGCAAGGTGTTGGTGAGCACCACTCGCTTGAACGGTGAGTTGCGCAAACGTTCGATGGCTGGGCCCGAGAGCACGCCGTGGGTGGCCATTGCCCAGACCTCGGAAGCGCCGCGAGACAGCAGCAGCTCGGCGGCGGACACCACGGTGCCGCCCGTGTCGATCATGTCGTCGGTGATGATGCACACGCGTCCGGCGACCTCGCCGATGACTTCTTTGGCCTCGGCCACGTTCATCGTGCCCTTGGGGCGACGCTTGTTGATGAAGGCAACGTCGGCGTCCATGTCGCTGAGGTGCTGCGCGAAACGCTCGGCAACCTTCACTCGGCCAGCATCGGGAGACACGATGACCATGCCGTTTTCGGCGTGCTCGCGTACATAGCGTTCGAGCACTGGCATTGCAGTGAGGTGATCGACCGGACCATCGAAGAAGCCTTGGATCTGACCGCTATGGAGATCGATCGAGACCATGCGCTTGGCGCCTGCGGCACGGAACAGGTCGGCCACGAGGCGCGCCGTGATTGGCTCACGGCCTTCGGCCTTGCGGTCTTGGCGGGCGTAACCGTAGAACGGGCACACGGCGGTGATGCGCTTTGCTGACGCCCGGTTGGCGGCATCGATCATGATCAGTTGTTCCATGATCGAGTCGTTGATGCTGCGTCCGTTGCAACCGAAGTGGGTCTGCATGATGAACACGTCGCTGCCGCGTACGCTCTCGGCAAAACGGGGCCGGATCTCGCCGTTGGCAAACTCGACCACATTGGCGTCGCCGAGGGGGATACCCAGGTGGGCGGCCACTTCTTGAGCGAGGGCAGGGTGCGTGCGGCCGGTATAGAGCGACAGACGCTTGGTGGTCACCTTCTCCATGTCTTGCGCTAACGACGGATGCGCACGGTTTGTGTACACAGACAACCGTTGGGTGGTGACCTTGTCCATTGTTCTTGCTACCGACCTTCCGAACTCACTCGACCGGGGCAGTGTAGAACGCGCCGGTGGTTTGCGCCGCAACGACGGAACTGCCGGCAGGCAGATGGCAGTACGGACCCACGTGAGCGCCGGCACCAATTTCGGCATCGCGCCCCACGGTGTTCTCGATGACGCAGTCGGCTGCGACGACGCAATCGATGAGCCGGGTATCGGGGCCGAGCTCGCAACCGCTGCCGATGTTGGTGCGGCCCTGCAGGATGGTGCCGGGATACAGCGTGACATCGCGTCCGAGTTGCACGGTGACGTCGATGAAGGTCTGACGTGGATCGAGCATGGTGACGCCGTTGAGCAACCAGTGTCGGTTGGTGCGGGCGCGCAGCTCGCGCTCGGCGAGCGCGAGTTGCCAGCGGTCGTTGACCCCGGCTGTTTCAGCTTCTGGCGCATGCACCGCACCGATGCGATGTCCCATGCCGGCCAGAGCACCGATGACGTCGGTGAGGTAATACTCGCCCTGAGAGTTGTCGGGCGACAAATGACGCAACGCCGGGCCGAGCAGATCTCGTCGGAATGCGTAGATGCTGGTGTTCACTTCGTTCACGGCGAGTTGCTCGGGGCTGGCATCTCGCTGCTCGATGATGCCCAACACGCGTCCTTCGCCGCTCTTCGATGCGGCACGCACGATTCGGCCGTATCCGGTTGGGTCGTCCATGAACGAGGTGAGCAGCGTTGCGGCGTAGCCATTGGCAACGTGCGTGGCGACGAGGTCGTGGATGGTTTCGGGCCGCAGCAGTGGTGTGTCGCCGGGCAGGATGAGCACGGTGGATTGATCGTCGAGATCGTCGAGGTCGTGGCCGGGTATCGCCGACATGCCAACCATTGCTGCGTCGCCGGTGCCGCGTTGCACAAGCTGCTCAACAAACGACACGTTGGCCCAGTCGGGTGCTTGTTCGTGAACCTTCTTGGTGACCCGCTCGGCGCCGTGGCCCACCACCACAATGGTGCGATCGACATCGACGGATTCGAGAGCGTGGATGACATGCATCACCATGCCTCGGCCGCAAATGAGGTGCAGCGGCTTTGGCCGGGACGAACGCATGCGGGTGCCTTCGCCGGCGGCGAGCACGATGGCAGAAACGGACATGACCATGTTCTAGCGCATGCCGCTGACTGCCGCATGAGGATGCATTGCTCCGGGGAGAGGGCTCGAACCCCTATAAACGGGATCAAAACCCGTTGTCCTACCATTGAACGACCCCGGAAAGGGTTCGCCATACGGTATCGGGCGGCACCGAGTGGATGCTAAAAATTTTTGCAGACTCGAGAAATCTGTGCGCATAACTGGTCGGGTTCGGACGCGGGGTTGGGCACAGACCGATGGGGCGGTAGCGTTCCCAACCCATGGGTTCGTTGATCAAGAAGCGCCGTAAGCGCATGCGTAAGAAGAAGCACAAGAAGATGCTGCGGCGTACTCGTCACCAGCGTCGTAAATAGCTTTTTTACGCAACCGGCCGTGGTCATCCACGTTCGCTCGACCGTTCACTCTCGTGAGCGGTCGTTTTGCGTTTTCGGGACGAGCCGCAAAGCGATGAGCTCACTCCACGGTTGAGATCACGCAACGGTTGAGGCGAACACCACATGGGCGTCAGGCAGCGCAGCGGCCAGATCGGCGATGTGCGCCTCGACAAACCACGTAGCGCCACTGCCCGCAAGTGTTGGCGCCGTGCCCACCGCTTCGCGAATTCGGTCACGCCAACGCACGAGTTGTGGCTCCACCACCAACGCTGCCGACTCGAGATCGTTTGGGCCATCGCCCGTGGGGCCGCCGAGGTCGTCCCATGCTCGATACACCCGAGGTGTTGAACAGCTCAGTGGTGGAATGACCAGCGTGAACGATCGGGCCACGAACGGCAGTGGGGTGATGATCTCGCCGATGCCCTGCACCCGAGCGCGGCCACCCACCATGCAAAACGGAATATCGGCGCCCAGGTTCGCTGCGGCGATGAGGTCGGTGTAGCCGGCCCAACGCAGAATTGCGGCGGCATCGGCGGATCCGCCGCCCAGACCGCCACCGTGAGGGATCACCTTGTCGAGATGCACCGCTGCGTGGCGATTACACAGGCGCAAGGCCTTGCTGGTCAGATTGCTGTCATCGAGCGGCATGCCAGCGCTGTAGGCGCCAGTGGCAGTGATCGATGTGGACTCTGCATCGGCATCGATGGACAACGTGTCGGCGAGGTCGAGCGTGACCATCTCGGCATCGATGAGGTGATATCCGTCGGAGCGTACGCCAGTGACGGCCAACGTGACCGTGAGTTTGGCGTGGGCCTTCACGGTGGCAATCACTTTTTTGCCGCCTCTGTAATGACCGTGAGGCGACCCCATGCATGAACATCGAGTTCTTCGGCTCGTGCCGTGGGGGCGATGCCGGCTTGTTCAAACTGCTCGGGAGTGACCAGACCGCCAAGCGTGCCGCGCAGCATTTTGCGGCGATGGGCGAATCCGGCTTTGACGAGAGTGAACAGTGCTGTTGGATCGATGTCGGCAACCGCCGGTGTGGGTCGCCGGGTGATCTCGACGAGCGCGCTTTCGACCTTTGGCTGGGGCACGAACACGGTGGATGGTACGTAGCCCACGATGCGGGCCGTTGCCCAATAGGCGACCTTGACCGTGATGGCTCCGTAGGCCGACGTGCGTGGCGAGGCCACGATGCGTTCGGCGACCTCGCGCTGCACCATCACCAACATGCGCGCGATCTCGGGCACGGTGTCGAGCAGATCGAGAACCAACGGTGTGCCCACGTTGTAGGGCAGGTTGGCCACGAGCACCCATTGCGTTGAGGCGGCGAGTAGCTCGTGCCATGGCAACTCTTGCGCGTCGCCTTCGATAACGGTGACGCGCTCGAGGTCGGCCACGACCGAACGCAACACGGGAACGATGCCGTGATCAATCTCGATGGCGGTGACCGCGGCTCCGGTTTCGGCGAGGGCGGTGGTGAGCGACCCCAACCCGGCCCCGATTTCGACCACGTGATCGGTGGGGCTCAGCTTGGCCAAGCGCGCAATTCGGCGCACGGTGTTGGGATCGGCCACAAAGTTCTGGCCAAACTCGCGGCGCGGCGCTAAGCCATGCTGAGTCAGGAGGTCGCTGATGTCGCGACGGGACAGGGTCATCGGGCTGCGGCTACCAGGTGAGTCGAACGGGCAGCGGAGCGTCGACGAGTTCGCCGAGTCGGGTGTACAGCTTGGTGGAAACGACAATGACCATGGGCGCCAGCAGTGGGTATGGGTAGTTGTTCACGCACACCACTGAGTGGCCGTTGTCGCGGTTGGTCACAGTGATGGTGGCGCCAATGGGTGCGGCGGGCGATGAGCACGAGTCGTCGATGACGCCGATGGTTCGGCTGTACGAAGCGCCACCCTCAACTGTGACGGCCGGATTCACGGCAGGCACAACGATCTGGATGACCGCAGGCTTTGGAGGAGTGGCCGGGCCGTCGATGAAGATTGGTCCATTCGCTCCGAACAGGCCGGTGGCGCCATCGGCAGCCGACGTGGCGTTGTTCTGAACTGCGTTGCTGTTCGTGAGTGCAGCGGTGGGAGCAGTGTTGGCTGCCGGGTCCGCGCGTGAGAAAAGCCAGACCAACAAGAACACGGCCATCGTTGCCAGGGCGGCGGCAACGAGTCGGCGACGGTCGGTTACGTCGAGTTTCAGCGCAGCTCCTGAGACGTACGGTGCTGACGAGGTCCGACAGCACCGTTGAGGCTACGGAGCGAGTCGCGGGAACGCAAGCCGCGCTGCTGCTGTGGTGGCGGCGGCAATGTTGGCCGCTGTGTCGTCGCGAATGGCAGCAATGTGAGTGCCGATGTACGACACGAACGCTGGTTGGTTGGCCTTGCCGCGATGCGGCACAGGCGCGAGATAGGGGCTGTCGGTCTCGATCAGCATGCGATCGAGCGGACACAGCAGCGCCGCGGCCTGAACATCGACTGCCGTCTTAAACGTGACGATGCCCGAGAAGCTCAGGAACCCACCAAGGTCGAGGCAGGTTCGAGCTTCGTCGGGGCCACCCGTAAAGCAGTGGAAGATGGTCTGGTCGGGTACGCCCTCGACCTGCAAGATGTCGAAGGTTTCGGCCCATGCGTCGCGGGTGTGAATGACCAACGGAAGCGCCAACTGATGGGCGAGTTGAATCTGCTGAGCGAACGCTTCGCGCTGTGTGTCGCGAGGTGAGTGGTCGTAGTAATAGTCGAGGCCGCATTCGCCGACAGCGATGACCTTTGGATGATCGAACATCGATGCGATGGTGTCGACACCGTTGATCGCGTCGTGCGGGTGCAACCCAACCGTGGCCCACACGTCGTCGAACTCGTTGGCTACAGCGATGGCGGCCTGCGACGTGGCGGCATCACATCCGACGGTGATCATCGTGACCACGCCAGATTCGCGTGCGGCTGCAACTGCGGCTGCCGCGCCGCCAGGCATGCGCTCGTCGTGAAGGTGACAGTGGTTGTCGGTCCACTGCAGCGTTGGCGACATGACGACTAGGCCGGAAGCTGGCGACGGGGAAACAAAGGGTCGCCTTTGGTGACCGTTGCGCCGCCCGGGTATTGGCCCCATGCGGCCGCAGCCGGAATGCGTTGGTCGCTGACTTGGCCGGGCATGCCGATGCGCTCCCAAACGGCTTGCGCTGTTTGAGGAATGGCTGGCGTAATGAGCACGGCAACAATGCGCAGCGCCTCGAGCGCATCGCCCATCACTCGGTCTACCGCTTCGCCGGGCTCGGATTTCCAGGGCTCGTTGTTTTCGAGGTAGGCGTTGGTGGCGCGAATGAGTGACCATGTGGCCTCAAGCGCTTTGCTGGGCTGCAGGTTGTGCCACGCGGCGGCAGTGTCTTGCCATGCCGACTCTGCGGCTGTGGCCAGCACGCTGTCGGCGGCAGGCGAGGGGCCGATGCCGCCACACTTTTTGTCGACAACGGTGGCCACTCGGCTGAGCAGATTGCCAAGGTTGTTGGCGAGATCGCTGTTGTAACGCGTGAGCAGGCCCTCGTAGGTAAAGTCGCCGTCTTGGCCGAATGAGGTCTCGGCGAGCACGTAGTAACGAAAGCCGTCGACACCAATGTCGTCGACTAGGTCGAGTGGGTTCACCACGTTGCCCGATGTCTTACTCATCTTCTCGCCGCCCGAGAGCAGCCATCCGCCGATGCCCCAACCCTTGGGTAATTCGATGCCAGCAGACATCAGCATCGCGGGCCAATACACACAGTGATGCCGAACGATGTCTTTGCCGATGAGGTGATAGTCGACCGGCCACCATTCGTTGAAGCGTTCGTCATCGGTGCCGTAGCCAACTGCTGACATGTAGTTGGTGAGCGCGTCGAACCACACATAGGCAACGTGCTTGCTGTCCCATGGCAACGGGATGCCCCACGTGAGGCTGGTGCGGCTCACCGAGAAATCGCGCAGGCCCGAACGGATGAGCCCCAGCGCCTCGTTGGCGCGAAAGTCGGGAGTCATTGCACCCGGATGCGATGCGTACCACTCGAGTAGGCGGTCCTGAAAGCGTGAGAGGCGAAAGAAGTAGTTCTCTTCTTCGAAGTACTCGACGGGCCGTTTGTGAATGGGGCACAGGTCGTCTTCGAGCTCTTCGTCGGTGAAGTACTCCTCGCATGCCACGCAGTACTTGCCGCTATACACATCGAGCTCGATGTCGCCGGCGTCGTAACAGGCCTGCAGCAATTTCGCGACGCCTGCGTAGTGGCGAGGCTCGGTGGTGCGAATGAAGTCGTCGTTGCTGATGTTGAGCTTGGCCCACGCTTCTTTGAACTGAGGTGCAATGGTGTCGGCAAACTCGATGGGCGTGAGCCCCGCTTCGTCGGCAGCTTGCTGGATCTTGAGACCGTGCTCGTCGGTGCCGGTAAGAAAGTGAACGTTGTCGCCCATCAGGCGATGCCAACGCGCGAGCGCGTCGCCGATGATGGTGGTGTACGCATGCCCCAAGTGAGGCTTTGCGTTCACGTAGTAGATCGGTGTCGTCAGCGAGAAGTTGGCCACGGCAACAGACTACGGGTCGGCCTGCTGCGATGGGTGAGTGATTTGCGTCTGGCGCAATGAGGAAATCGAAATGCCGCCCGCGAAGATGTGCGGATGCAATTCGAGTTTGATCAGGCCACAGCGTTGGTGCAGCGCGAAGCCGGCCAGTACGACGCAGAGATTCACCCCGGTTGGGATATCAACGGCAATGCCAACGGCGGCTATCTGCTCGCTCTCGCAGGCAAGGCAATGCGCGATCTGTCGGGTCGGCCAGACCCCATCTCGGTAACGGCTCATTATCTGGCGCCAGGCCCTGCGGGTCCCATCACCGTTTCGGCCGACACGATCAAGTCTGGGCGCCAGTTGGTCACGATGAGCGGGTCGATCCAGCGTGGCGACCGCCAACTGCTGCGCGTCATCGGCAGCTTTGGAGACATTGCCGCGTCAAGCGGCGGCTTCGTATACAACACGATGGCGCCGCCCGATCTGCCGCCGATCGAGCAGTGCACCAAACACGTGGCGCAGCGCGAGGGCACCGTCATTGGTTTGGCCGAGCGCATCAATGTGTTCTTCCGGCCCGAGCATGCGCCGTTTCGTTCTGATCCGCGACCGGGTGTTGCACTCATCGAGGGATGGGCGGCGTTTGCCGATGGGCGTCCGTTCGACACGCTGTCGCTGTTGCTTGTCGTCGATGCGCTGCCGCCGCCGGTGTTCAATATCGATATTCCAACCGGATGGGTTCCTACGGTTGAACTCACGGCGCACATTCGTGGCATTCCTGCCCCGGGCCCGCTGCGTTGCCGTTTTCACACGGAGATCGTGCAGAACGGTTTCATGCAAGAAGACGGCGAGGTCTGGGATAGCGCCGGCCAGTTGGTGGCGCAGAGCCGTCAGCTTGCGCTGGTGCCGCGAGGCTGAGCCGACATCGACAGCGCAATGTCGTAGACCCGGTTCTTCGGCACGCCGAGGCGCTGGGCCACTGTGGCCACCGCCGACTTGGTGCTCGCGCTGGTCGCCAGCTGTTCGGTGAGCGCAGCGCGGATGTCGTTGTCGTCGGCTTCGGCTGGTGGTTCGGCGCCTTCGAGCACGATGACGTATTCGCCTTGGGGCTCACGCGTCGCGACATGCGTGACCGCTTCGGCCAACGTGCCGCGCCATACCTCTTCGTGCATTTTGGTGAGTTCGCGAGCGAGCACCACTCGGCGATCGTCGCCGCAGATCGCGTGTAGGTCGGTGATGGTGCGAGCGAGCCTGTGGGGCGCTTCGTAGAGCACCACGGTTCGGCGTTCGCCGGTTGCTTCGCGAAGGCGTTGTTGGCGTTCGGGCCCGCGTCGCGGAAGGAAGCCGTCGAACACGTAGCGATGGCAGGGCAACCCCGAGATCACGAGGGCCATCACGTCGGCCGAGGGGCCGGGCACGGCCGACACCACATGATGGTGATCAATCGCCGCTCGCACCAGACGTTCGCCTGGATCGCTGATACCCGGAGTGCCCGCGTCGGTGACCAGCGCAACCGTTTGGCCTGCAGACAGCAGGTTGAGCACTTCGTCGATGCGTGCCGTTTCGGTGTGTTCGTTGGCGATGGCCATGCGCACGCCCGAGATGCCGAAATGAGACAGCAACCCACCGGTGCGGCGGGTGTCTTCGCAACAGATGAGTGCGCTGTTTTGTAACGCCTCGATGGCGCGCGGCGACATGTCGCCGAGGTTGCCGATAGGCGTGGCAACAAGAACAAGAGTGCCCATGAGCTATTTCACTTCGTTGGGGTCGGTGGTACGGATCTCGATGGGGTCGCCCACTCGTAGGCCCCATCGTTCGAATGCTCCGGCCTTGGCCTCGATGACCATTCGGGCGCGCAGCACGGGCACGCCGACGCGGTGTCGCTGTAGCGATTCTGTCTTGATGACCACGTTGGCCGAGTCGACGTAGGCGATGTCGAGAGGGAAGTGCATTCCGATGGTGTGCACCCATCGACACGATGGAATCACGAACGCTCCCTCGATGGTGTCGCGCCCAATAAGACCCTTGAGCCGGGTGCGTCGGTCATTGGCAAGTTCGACAGAAGCGAACACTCGTGCCTCGCTCATCAGCCACGCCATGCACATAGCCTGCCACGACTGTGGAGTGAATCGCGCGAGTGGTCAGCGAACCGTGCGGAAGAACTCGCGTATGTCGGCGATGAGCAAATCGGGTTGCTCGAGCGCGGCGAAGTGTCCGCCGCGATCGAAGCGACTGAACCGGGTCACGTTGTACAGATTGCGTGCCCACGATTCGGGCATGCGCAGGATCTCGCCAGGGAACACAGCGCACGCGGTTGGCACTTCGACGCGCTCGAACGGTGGGAAGCGCCCGCTCTTTTGTGACTCGAAATACAAGCGTGTGCTTGAGTTGATGGTCTCGGTCACCCAATACAGGGTGAGGTTGGCGAGCAACTGATCACGGGTGACAGCGGTTTCGACATCGCCGTCTGGATGGTGGCTCCAGTGATGGAACTTCTCGATGATCCAGCCGGCAAGCCCGGCGGGCGAGTCGCTGAGGCCATAGCCCAACGTCTGCGGGTTCTTGCCCTGGATCTGTTGATACGCGCTGCCTTCGGCAACGAACGCACTCGTGCCGGCCATGTCGGCCTGTTCGATCTCGCTGAGCGCCGCATCGCCGGGAATGCCGAGCACCATGTTGATGTGTAGACCCGCCATGTGCTCAGGGTCGACCACGCCAAGTTGCGACGAAATCATTGAGCCCCAGTCGCCACCTTGTGCGCCGTAGCGCGAGTAGCCGAGGCGAGCCATCAGCACCTTCCATGCTTCGGCAACGCGACGTACGTCCCAACCTGGCTCGGTGGTGGGGCCGCTCCAGCCGTAGCCGGGGATTGATGGCATCACAATGTGGAACGCGTCGGCGGGATCGCCGCCGTGGCTGCGCGGGTCGCGCAATGGCTCGATCACATCGAGGAACTCGGCAACCGATCCCGGCCAGCCGTGGGTCATGATGAGCGGGAATGCATCTGGCTCGGGTGACGGTGCGTGGATCGCATGCACCTGTTGGCCGTCGATGGTGGTGAGGATGTTCGGCCAGCTATTGAAGCGAGCCTCGACTGCACGCCAATCGAAGGTCTTCCACGACTCGCAAAGATCTTTGAGGTATGCGAGGTCGGTGCCGTAGCGCCAGTTCGTGCCGGGCAACTCATCGGGCCAGCGGGTGTTGTTGAGGCGCACCCTCAAATCGTCGAGCACTGCCTGCGGGGTGTTGATCGTGAACGGGGTAATCGCGTCAGCCATGTCTGCAGTCTGGCCGATGGCGTGCGCTGCGTTGGTGCCGAACGAGAACGAGCGTTGCGGGTTCAGCCAAGCACTGGTGTAGTCGCGGAAGTATCAACGGTCTCGTCCGCAGGCTTTGCGGCCCAGTTACGGCCGGCGCAGGCGAGGCCAAGAACCACGAGCACGGCCATCGCTACGGCGCATGTTGTGTACGCCGTTGCGCGGCCAGAGCTTTGATACAACGAACTCGCAACGATGGCGGCGAGACCGCCCGCGAGGGTCTGTACGCCGCCCATGAGTCCCTGCGCGCCAGCCTGCCTGTCGGCCGGGGCGACGAGACCCACGGCGACCCCCGAGGCCGAGACCGTGATGCCATCGTTCACTGCGTGAAACATGGCCACAGAGAACATCGCGATACCCGATGGTAAACGGCCGTACGAGAACATCATCGCTGCGCCCACGAGCAGCCCGACGGAGCCAACTCTGAATGGGCCAAGACGTTGGGCGAGACGACCACCGAATGGTCCGAGCACTGCGAGGGGAACAGCGAACAGGGTGATGCCGAGGTTGGCAATGAGGTCGCTGGTGTTCAGGTCGCTGAGCACCAGCACCCACAATGAATCGAAGGTGCCGACCATCAAGAACACCGCAGCGCCAAGGCTGATCGCTCCTACGTATGGGCGTGAACGAAGGAGGTCGAAGGCGAAGCGAGTTGCGGGTCGGTCGGCGGCGTCGGTTTCGTCCACGTGTATCCGTGTGATTACGGGTAGGCAGGCGATGCTCGCAATGGCGAGCACCAAGAACGGAGCGGCAATGCCGAATGGTTTGGTGAGCGCCGCAGAGATAGCGGGTCCGGCAGCGAAGCCGGCCACGTCGGCGGCAAGCATGCGCCCGATGTTCTGGCCGAGATGGTCGGGGTCGGCCAAGATGACGATTCGCCGAATAGCGGGAGCGGCCATACCGGCACCGATACCCATCACGATTCGAGCGAGCATCAACAACGCAGCGTTGTGACCGAACGCCATTCCCATCAGCCCGGCAACGTTGAACAACATGCCGAGATACACAAGTTGGCGAGCGTGGCCACGGTCGGCTCTGGGGGCAATAAACACTTGAGCAAAAAACGATGAGAAGAAACCGACGGCAACAATCAGGCCGAGCGCGCTGGCGCTGATTCCGTACTTGTCTCGGAAGTCGTCGAGCATCGTGAACATCACGCCGTAGCCCGCGCCGAACAACCCAGACAGCAGCCCGAAGGTGATCAGTAACCGACGGTGTTGCACGGTTCGCAAGTGTAGTGGCGCCGCGCTCGGACGCCTTTGGAAGGGTCGACCGCCGAGCTAGGCGATCGAGCCGGGACCGGGCTCGACGACGTGTTCGTTTGCTGGCCTCGCGTCGAGCACGCCTTTGCCAATGATGGCCGTGAGGATGATTGCTCCGCCGAGCAATGTGGCGGCCTTGGGTTGCTCATCGAGAACGAGAAAGACCCACATCGGTACGAACACGGTTTCGGTCTGAGCGAAGATGGTCATTGCTACGGCCGGCACAGTTCGTGATGCGGCGTTGAACAGCAAGGTGCCGACCACGATGAACACGGCGCCGTGCAGCAGCGCGTATGAGGTGTCGCGTGCCGGCGGAAGCAGAGTGTTGCCGTTGCTGAGCGTGACAATGACACAGACCACAATCATCAGCGCGGCGTATCCGGGAAGTGCCGGCGACCAGTCGCGTTCGGGATCTGAGCGAACGCACACCGTGTAGACAGCGAAGCCAAACGCAGAGCCGATTGCGGCCATGTTGCCGGCCATGTTGCCGGCGCTGAGGTCGGACAACACCATCACCGCAAGACCAACGAGTGCGAGCGCAATTGCTGCGATCGTGACCCGAGTGAGCCGTTCGCCCAAAAATATGCGGGCCAGAATGACCGCGATGAGCGGAACGATTGACGAAAGAAACGCAGCGTTGGCGCCGGTGGTGGTCTTGAGCGCATAGACAAATCCGACCGAGGCCAAGAACAGCGAGGCGCAGCCGAGCAGCATGGGCTTGCCCGATGTAAACGCCTTCGGCAAGGTCCATCCCTTGCCGCGGGCGAGACCAATGACCTCGACGACCACGATGATGCCGATCGAGCGCCAGATGAGGTACTGCCACGCATCGGCGTGACGCGAACTCTTTGCGGTGACTGCTCCGAAGCTCCATGTAAGACCGGCGAGGCATGCCATCAGCGACGCTCCGACTGGCACGCGTGCGTGCGCCGAGGGTGCTGTGGTGGTTGCGGTCACGAATACCAAACCTATAAGGGGTGAGCCGCGGAAGCGGGATGCCTCAGTGAATGGAGCCGGAGCGTGCGATTAGGCGCCGTGTAGGAATTCGGTGACGTCGCCGTCGACGAATTCGTACTCTTTGCCCTCGACGCGGAGCTTGCCCATTTCGCGAGCCTGCTTCCACGAGCCAAGTGCAATGAGTTCGTCCCACTGAATGACTTCGGCGCGGATGAAGCGACGCTGCAGATCGGTGTGAATGCGACCGGCGCACTCGGGTGCCTTCGAGCCCGCACGGAAGGTCCATGCACGTGTTTCTTTCTCGCCAGTGGTGAGAAAGGTGCGCAAACCGAGCAGGTGATAGGCGCTGCGAACCATGCGGAACAACGCGCCTTCGCCGAGGCCAAAGCCTTCGAGCATCTCGGCGCGCTCTACTGGATCGACGATGGTGGCTGCCTCGGCTTCGAGCTGCACGCACATACCGATGACTTCGACATTGGCGCCGGCATCGTTGAGTTCGGCGCGAACGCGAGCTTCAACAGCGGGGATGGTGTCGAGCTCGTTTTCGCCCACGTTGACCACAACCAACACGGGGCGGTTTGTGAGCAGGAAATGCGGTGCGAGTTGCTCTTGGAACTCGGCCTTCAGGTTGGCCCGGTACAGCGGGCGGCCTTCGCTGAGCGCATCGTTGGCGGCTTGGAGCGCAGCAATTTCGTCGCCGAGACCCTTATCGAGTTTCGAAGCGCGGATGGCTTGATTGAGACGCTTCTCGACCGTTTCGAGGTCGGCCAAGGCCAGTTCGATCTCGACGATGCGTAGATGCTCGAGTGGGTCGTCGGGGCCGGTGACATCGCCGTCGACGAACGCACGGAGCACGAACACGATGGCATCGACTTCGCGGATGTTGGCGAGGAACTTGTTGCCCAGACCTTCGCCCTTGCTGGCGCCTTCGACGAGACCGCCGATGTCGACCACTTGCACCGAGGCGTGCACCAAGGTCTTGGTCTTGCTCATCACGGCGAGTTGATCGACGCGCGTGTCGGGCACCTTGGCCACACCGATGTTGGGGTCTTTGGTCGCAAACGGATACGGCGCGGCAAGCGCACCGCCACCGGTGAGAGCGTTGTACAGCGAACTCTTGCCCGCATTGGGAAGGCCAACCAGGCCGAAACGTTCCATAACGCAGGTGAGGCTACCGGCAGCGCTGACCCGAGTGGCCGTTCGCTCCGCGTCGGGCCGCCGCCGCAGCATCCACGAAATGCCGCTGAAGACCTGCGGAGTCGTTGGCTACGCTGTTCGACGTGACTCCGGTTGAGGCCCTTGAGCGTGTTGTGCATTGCCTCGACCGCGCCAACGACAGCGGGTTCAAAGCCAAGGCGTTCACGCGGGCGCTCGAAGTGGTTCGGGGCATGTCGGCAGCTGAGTTGGCCGAGCGGGCGGCGGGCAACACGCTCACTCAACTCGAGGGCATCGGCGACAGTTCGGCCAAGGTGATCGTCCAAGCGCTCAGCGGAGACACCACCTATCTCGACGATCTCGATCGCAAGACTGGCATCTCGATGTCCCCGGGTGGTGCTGCGTATCGGGCAGCGCTACGCGGCGATTGCCACATGCACTCACGCTGGAGCGACGGTGGCGCATCGGTTGAAGCCATGGCCCGCACGGCTCTCTCGCTTGGCCACGAATACATCGTGCTCACCGATCACAGTGCGCGGCTCACCATTGCCCACGGACTCGACCGCCACCGTCTGCTCGATCAACTCGGCGATGTCGCATTGCTCAACGAACGCCTTGCTCCATTTCGCATCCTCACCGGTATGGAGGTCGACATTCTTGAGGACGGCTCGCTCGACCTCGACGACGACCTGCTTGGTGAACTCGATGTGGTGGTGGCCAGCGTGCACAGCAAGCTGCGAATGGATTCCGATCCAATGACCGTCCGAATGCTGGCCGCTGTCAGCTCGCCTCACGTTGATGTGCTTGGGCATTGCACCGGCCGACTCATCGGTAAGCGCCCCGAATCCACCTTCGACGCCGATGTCGTGTTCGGGGCTTGCGCGTCGTCTCGAACTGCAGTCGAGTTGAACTGCCGGCCTGAACGGCTCGATCCGCCGGCCGATCTGCTCAATCGAGCGATTGAACTCGGGTGTTTCTTTGCGATCAATTCCGATGCCCATGCCACGGGCCAACTCGAGTGGCAGCCCTTTGGTTGCGATACCGCTAGCCAGCACGCAGTGCCACTAGAGCGCATCATCAACACATGGTCCGCCGATGAATTGTTGGCGTGGACTGGCCGCAGCAACCTTGCATCGCATTGATCTCAAGGTGGGAGCCGTCGATCCTGGCCGATAGAGTCGTCAGCTATGTCGAAGAAGACCAAAAAGCGCAAGGCCAGAATGCGCCGCTCGAAGGCCAACCACGGTAAGCGTCCAAACATGGGACGCGGCTAACACCACGTTGTCTGTTTTGCGGCATGACCACCCTCCCCTGCGGAGTTTCGTGGTTGTTCCCGTTGTTTGTCTTTTCGCCGTTCTGCAGTTTGTGAGCCCAACATGACCACAGTGGTCGAGCTCCAGCTCATTGCCGATCCCAACGCCTGGCGTTCCGCCGGTTTCTTTGTCGACCCCTCTGACACGATGCGTTTTGGAGGCATTCGTGTGCGCTGCCTCGCCCCGAGTGAAGGCTCCGTTACCGGAATCATCTCGTGGACCCTCGCTGATGCGCCCGACGCCACGGTTTCGGCCATCGATGGCTTGGTCACTACCCATGCCGATGCGTCCGACCTAGCGCAGCCTGCCGCTACCCATCCCAACGGTGTTACTGGTATCGATCATCTCGTGATCTACACCCCCAACCTTGAGGTCACATGCGATGCCATCGCTGCGGCCACCGATGCCCCGCTCAAACGCATCCGCGAAGTCGGGCCGCTTCGCCAGGGCTTTCACCGGCTCGGCGAACTGATCATCGAGGTTGTCTCGTTCCCCGAAGTTGCCGTTGAGTCGGCCACCTTTTGGGGCTTGGCGCTCAACGCGGTGAACCTCGACGCAATGTTCGATACCTACGGCGACAACGTGATGTCGAAACCTAAGAACGCTGTTCAGCCCGGTCGGCAGATCTCGTCGTTTCGCAAAGGCGCGGGCCTTGGCCTGCCGATTGCGGTGATGACGGTTCATTCTCGCTGAGCCACTGCTTTAGACTCGACCACGTATGCGACGCGAACACCGAATTCTGCTTGGCGCGCTCGTTGGATTTTTGGCGCTTGCGCTTGGCGTGCGCTTTTTGGGGGGCGAATCATCGCCGAGCAAGCTGGCGGCAACTCTGGTCAAGCCAGCGTCAGTGTCGGCCGACTCCGTAGCCAGCACCTTGCCATTGGTGGCGGCTGTTGCCGAGACCACCACAACTGTCGCCGCTCCGGTGAGCAACGGGTGCGCTGCGTCGGGTCATTCGGCTGTTGTCGATCGTGTCAACCAACGTTCCTGGCTCTGTAACGACGGTCAGATCACCGAAACCTTTGTGATGACGAGCGCCAACAGCCAGCCCGATCCGGGCACCTACAAGGTGTATGCGAAAGACCTCAAGGCCAGCTCGACGCTCACCGGCAAGTTCTCGACCATGACCCACTTTGTGGCATTTACGCGAGGCAAGTACGCCAATGCGCGCATCGCGTTTCACTCGATTCCGAAGTACTCAAACGGCGAGTATGTGCAGCCGCTCGAGTCGGTAGGCACGGCCGAGAAACACGGTGCGTCGGCGGGGTGCATTCGGGTATTGCCCGAAGACTCAGTGAAAATTTGGGACTGGCTCGACAAGGGTGACCCCGTCATCGTTGTGTCGTGACCGAAGCCCGATCGAAGTCTGATCGAAGTCTGATCGGCGTCTGATCGCAGATTGATTGCTACGGGGCGAATGCGTCGCCATCGTTGTTGTCATCGCGTTGGTTGAGATAGGCCTGACCCGGAGCGCATGTGGTGGCGAGCGGACACCATCGACACGATGCCCCGGGCTGAGCAACGGCAGGCCGGCCTTCGACCTTGAGTTCGACGAGTGCGTTGATGCCATCGAGCGTTCGTCGCAGCGCTGAGCGCAAGAGACCCTCGGTGACATCTTCGGTAATTGGCTGCGCCGAATCGAGATAGAAGCTGGCCAGCAGGCGAGGTGGCACCCTGCGCGACAACGTTTCGACGAGCGCATAGAAGCGAAGGTCTTCGCGATGGCGAGCCTGCACCCGACCGCTCTTGAGGTCGACGATGAGTTTGCGGCTCTCGCGGCCTTCGGGTCTACCAATGGTGAGGTCGCTACGGCCGCGCAGCAGGATCGGGCCATCGACCGGCCACTGCGTGCTCGACTCGGTCACCGGCCGTGAGCGCGGATCAAGTGGAGGAAAGCACTCCATGAACTTGGTGACAAGGTCGCCCGCTTGGCCACGAAGGTCGGCTTGGTCGGCGGACTCAAGCGTGTCGAGCCACAGACCCAACCCGCTTTCTTCGTTGACGAGTCGCTTCACTGCGTCGTCAACAAGTTCGGTAGGTACGGCCTCGCCGCGCCAGTTGATGAGCAACTGAATGGCACGGTGCGCCACCTGGCCGCGGGCGCGTGCCGGTGTCCATGTGAAGTCGTCGGGCGCGAGGTAGTGCGCTTCGCAATCGAACACGCTTGCCAAGGTGTGCTTGGTAATGAACATGGTGTTGCCGTTGAGGCGATCGGTGAAGTGGGCGAAGGCTTCGTTGGCTTCGTCACGGAGATCGTTGATGAAAGCCTCGGAAAACACCAGTGGTTCGCCGCTGCGGCGCAAGATAGCAAGGGTCGATTCTTGTGCTGGCGTGAGGCGGGGGAGTGCGCTCG
>SESD01000077.1_pt1 | contig 55019 bp, 51 predicted proteins | sample 3171411 | NCBI WGS metagenome assembly SESD01 (sample SAMN06051880, study PRJNA518727) | freshwater metagenome | biome: subpolar coniferous forest; feature: holomictic lake; material: water; isolation source: holomictic Lake 442, 16.5 m depth | place: Canada: near Kenora, Ontario | collected...
TTCTACACTGTCTTTTTTAAAGAGTTGTTTTTGTTTTTCGTTGAGTTCCAGAAGGTCATGGTTATGTAAACCTATGAAGCGGGTGGTGCCTTTGTAGATGTAGTCTGTGCCACTGCCAAGATCAAAATAAAGAATGTTTATTGAGATGACTTTGGTTATACCGGCGTAAGATTGACTTTCTTCCAGATGCTCTATGGCTGTTTTTGAGACGCCATAAAATATGCGCTGCAAGTAGTCATATTCCCGATCATATTGTATTTCTATGATGATTATTTCTTGTTTGTGGTTGCGTACTTTTAGATCAACCCGGTTAAATTTGTCAAGTTTGTAGTCTTTATTACTCTCACTGTCCAGCACATCCAGGATGGTGATGTCTTCTTTAAGCAGTTCACTTAAAAACCCTTCCAGGATGCCAAAGTTGGCTTTGCTACGCAGCAGGCGTTTTATGGCCCAGTCAAAGGTGATTAGTTTTCTTTTTTTAGTCATTTAAAAACCCATGTAATCCATGTAAATCAAGAATAATCACATAAAGGGGGCTTGTATAATTACCCCAAAGCACATTACGCTTAGTTAAGCTCCGGGTGGGGGCATGTTTATGTTTAAGTTCTGACCGCATCATAAAAACACCCGTAGCACTTCAGCAATATGCTGTGACTTACGCCCGCTCAAATCAGCAATCTGATGACGGCAGGAAAATCCGTTAGACACCACTTGGGTATCAATGCCGGCCTTGGATAAACACGGTAACAAACGCTGACCTGCAATTATACGTGAAAGTTCGGCATGTTCAACCTCATAACCAAAAGCCCCCGCCATGCCACAGCAACCCGCTTCGGTATCTTGCACCATAGCGCCGGGCTGCGTGCCTGCTCCTGAAAGCAGGCACTTACAAAAAGCAGGCCGTTATCAGCGCAGCTTCAGCTTAAATAAAGGTTTACCGCCTTCTTTTATCCGCAGAAAGAATAAATCTTCAAGCTTCTTTTTTATCGAAGGTTCTTTAGGTAACAGGAGCGGCAGGCGTTCCCTTACCACTGATTCTACGGGAGCCGCTGCTGTGCCGAGTGCGATCAGGAATCTGGCTGCGGCTGCCCATTCCTGCTTCGTTCTATTCGGGTCGCCCAGTATACCTGCCAGCATCTTAAGTTCTTCCTCTCCGTTGCCGCGGATAGAAATCAAGGCATAACATGCCTCAGCCAAATTATGGTTCTCAGGCGTACGGTATTTCCCCAGCACTCCAATTGCATCGGCTGCCGCCGGTCCAATCCCGGCCAGCGTAAGGGCGATAAACGCATCACTGCCTTTGGAGGCATCGTATGCCTTAATCAGCAAGGGAACAGCGCCGGTAGCCCCAGAGCCAAGCCCTGCCAGTATCTGCATTCCAAACTCCCTGAGGGAACCGTCATCCCTCGGAAGGCCGTCGTTCCCCAACGCGATTAGTTTCATCGCCTCCGGTAATGCCGGAAGGGATGCCTCTCCGCTGAAAAACAGCCCGAGCGAGGCCACAGCCACCAGAGATTGCTCTTTAGTGCGCAACATCGTGCGTAAACCGGGTACGACCGCGTCGGCAAACGGCGACTGGTTGCCGGATGCATAGCCGTTAACATCGCCATTCCAGCTGGCCGGACGGACGATATTGGTCAGAGTGAGAATAACTCCCAGACGCACGTAAGCGTCAGGATGCGACAGGAACGAAGTCAGTTTAGGCACAGCAGAGTTTGCCTGGGCGCCGATCGATTCCAGCGCACGCATGGCGGGTATGCGGACTTCCGCATCATCCAGCGCCCGAATAAGTTCCGGTATCGCTGCTGCTGCATCCGGGCCTGTCTCAAACAATGCCCAGGCCGCAGAACGCCTTGCCGGTATATCTGACTTGCGCAGTCCGTCAATGCATTGCGCCACAGATTTGCCGCGAAAAGATGCAGCTTCGTCTTTCAGGAGATAGGCAACCGGCTTGGGTTTCACCGCTGGCGCAACGCCTAATCTTACAATATAGTTAGTAGCCGTTGCCCTAATCTGTTCATATTCCTCAATACCCAAGGGCTTGCCCGCTTCTGTAAGGTGCGGGTCAACTCCGATTAAACGGGACCGGAGCGTATTTATCCACGCCGCCGCTTCGATTGCCAGCGGGTCTGCCTGTTTCGAGGCTACCGCATCCTCCAGCATCTGCAGATACCGGTAATCGTTAACTCCGTCACGTCTGGCTTCCCAGCCGGTAACCGGCATCGGCTCCCAACCGCCCGGCATAAACCAGGCATGAGCATGGTGACCGTGGTTATACGCCCAAACAAGGTTTCCCTCCAGTTTATATGCCCAAGTGTACAAACCCGCGTAATAACGCTGGCGCAACGGCTTGAATTCTTCCCGCCATATCCGGTAGGAATATGTCCAGGCAGGCGTGCCCCGCCGTTGATGCTCTGCGGTCATCTCCGGTGTTATTTCTCCGCCTATTACAAAACAAGCATCGTGTATGTCACCGTAAGCGTAAGCCGCAAGAGAGGACATCGACGTACCCAGACGTATCGGCACGTTGCGAAATGAAGTGTATGTTTCACGCATACCCGGCGCAGGGTAAGGCGGCTCATCCCAACCGTATTCCATCATTTCCGGCCATTTATTTTCACGATGCTGTACCTGCAGCCACTCTGCAGCAGCCAGCTTTTGTACTTTGGAAAGCCCGACTATGTTGGCTGCTATAATAGAAGGGATTTCCTGCTGGGCAAGCCCCGCCTCCTGAGCCATAGCAACACGCTTCTGAAGCAAGGGCATACCCCCCCATGCCGGCCCTGGAGGCAATTTGGAAAAGTCCCCTGCATACTCAAAATCCACGGAATTCTGGCTATGCACTGCCATATCCCGGTAAATCGCCAGTGTAACCTCATCTTTTAATCCAAAACCCCCGAACCGTTTGAAATTAAAATCCTCGCGCCAATACATACCGAACGGTATTCTGGCGGATGCCAGTTGGAAGGGACGGACTTCTACCGACAGGTCTAACGTTGTAGCGGATCTGCCGTCAATATCTATCTGTATCTTGCCGCTGTGCATTCCTGCCTTAGTATCGGCTTTTGCGTGAAAAGTCAGCCAGAAGTTAATGCTATCGCCAGTAGAAAGACTGCTGAACGCCTCTCCACGCTGTAGATATATCTCGTTGGGATACCAATTTGCCATCTCCTCATCAAGTATCAGTTGTTGTTTTACTGTCGGCTCGATGCGATGATAAACCGTAACATCTATGTCACTCCCCACCGTGACCTTAATGTTGGTCAGGCTGTCGGCAAGTGCGTGGACGCCAATTTGCAGGGAATTGTATTCGCCCTGCGCCATGGCGCAGGATACTTTGCCGGTAACTGATTGCCGTGACGGTACATACTTTCCGGGGAGATTATGTAGGGTAGTGTACTCAAAAACAACATACCCTTTCTTCAATTCTGCATCATGCCACTGCGGCGCAGTAGTCGTTTCTGCTGCCTGCGCCTGCCAAAGACATGCAGCCATTGCCATAACTATAACCGCGCAACTGCGCATAATGATTCTATTCCTTTTAACTATTCTCGTCTTTACATCGTTTGCTTTTCCCATAATAGTCTCTGGTTCGCGGCTGGCAATCAGGCGGATCAATCCAAGGGTCTCGCTAAGCCCGTGGCAATCGCGATAGTCGACAAGATAAACCCGGCGCAATTGCGGCAACTCCATAAACGGTCTAAAGGCGATGCTGGCCGCTGTTTCCGCGCTGCGTGACGGGTTATAGCATAGCAACAATGCCAGCCAGCGATGGGCCGGTTTGTTCAGGCGTAAATATAGCGTTATTTCGCTGAAAAAGCGATCGTAAAAATCGCCGTCCGGCTGATATTGCACCTATGGATACCGGCATGATGAAACCAGCTAAAGTTCCTTGCCAATCAGGTTGATGTTTACGCACTGGCAGCCTCACAAAAATCCCCGCAGCACTTCTGCCACATGCTGTGACTTACGCCCGCTCAAATCAGCAATCTGATGACGGCAGGAAAATCCGTTAGACACCACTTGGGTATCAATGCCGGCCTTGGATAAACACGGTAACAAACGCTGACCTGCAATTATACGTGAAAGTTCGGCATGTTCAACCTCATAACCAAAAGCCCCCGCCATGCCACAGCAACCCGCTTCGGTATCTTGCACCACAGCGCCGGGTATACGGGCCAGTAGGCGGTGCGTCCAGCGACCGCCATCCAGGGTTTTTTGGTGGCAGTGGCCATGTACCAGAAAATGCTGCGTTGCGCCCGCTTTAGAATCAGGAATTTTCCAAGGCAGCGTGCAACGACCTGCAGCCAGCTCCTGCTCCAGAAAATGGTCGAGCATCTGCACTCGACTGCCGACCCGTTGGGCCAGTTCGGCGTCATCCAACAGATCCGGTAAATCATCAGCCAGCGCTGAGGCGCAACTGGGCTCGCAGATTAAAATCGGTGCTTTGCCTGCAAATTTGGTGTCTAGCTGCTGAAAAAGTCGAGTGCCGTTGCGCTTCGCTTGGTCGAGCAAACCTTGGGAGATGGCACTGCGCTGACTATCGCCCAAGGTTGCCAGTTCAACCTGATAACCCGCTGCCTCCAACACTTCAATCGCCGCACGACCGACTTGTGGCAGGTAGTGCTCGGTATAGGTGTCGTTAAAGAGCACAACACGGCTTTTGGCTATCTTCGTATTGTGTGTAATAGGGCGTTTTGCAAACCAGTGACTCAGGCGTTGCCGGGCAAAACGAGGTAATGGTCGTGTACGGTCTATGCCTAAAGCGGTTTGTAACAACCAGCGGATTGGTGTCAGCGCCATCAACGCATTGATCAATGCCGCCTGCGGGCCGGATACCAGCCGTGCCAAACTGGCTTGATTGGAAAAAAATCGTGAACGCAGGGTAACTCCATGGCGCTTTTGATGCTGATATAGCACCTCTGCCTTGAGATGTGCCATGTCTACACTATTCGGGCATTCGCCCTTGCAACCCTTGCAGCTAAGGCAAAGATCCATCGTTGATTTAAGCTCCTTGCCTGCCAAGCCCTCTGTGCCAAGCTGCCCAGTCAGCGTCAGGCGCAAGGCATTGGCACGACCTCGGGTGCTGTGTACTTCATCGCGCGTTGCCATATAGGATGGGCACATCACACCCGCCAGAGTTTTACGGCAGGCCCCTACGCCAGTGCATTGCTCTGCGGCGGCCAACATGCCGCCTTGCGCACGGAAATGGAATCGGGTTTCTACGGGCGCTATCTGGTAGTCTGCACCAAAGCGCAAATGACTATCGACGGGGGGTGTTCCAATCACCTTGCCGGGATTCATGAGTCCTTCGGGGTCAAAGAGTTGCTTGATTTCCCGAAATGCGCTGTAGAGCTGATCGCCAAAAAAGCGCTGGTTAAAGCCGCCGCGCACAATGCCATCGCCATGTTCACCGCTCCAGGAACCACCGTACTTTTGCACTAGCGGAAAAACTTCTTCCTGAATCTGCTTCATGCGTGCAATGTCTTCCGGTTGATGCAAGTCGTGCAAGGGCCGAATATGTATCAGGCCAACGCTGGCGTGGCCAAACAACGACACGGGTTGGTCATACTTACGGCAAACCGCCAACACCTCGGCCACGTAATCAGCCAAATGTTCAGGTGGCACAGCCGCATCTTCAATATAAGGCACCGGCTTTCTAGTACCCTGTACGGTCGTCATCAGTCCAAGGGCGCTGGCACGCAGTTGCCAAACCGCCTGGATGGCCTTGGTTTCGGTCATTACCGGCGTAGCATAAGCACTGCCCAACAGGCTATCGGCAATGCACCGAATGCGTGCAGCCGTGTCATCAAAATTATCACCTTGCACCTCGATAATCAACACGGCGGCCGGTTCACCTTCAAGCAGGGTACAAATATCGCGTGTTAGCGGGTGCGTCCGTGCTTGGTGCAGAATCACGCCATCAATCAATTCCACTGCTGACGGACTTTGCTCCACGATGTGTGCAGACGCACGCAAGCTGGCATCCAATGAATCAAAATGCGCCAAACACACGGCACTGTATAGGGGCAACGGGGTGAGCCGCAGCTTGGCTTCCAAAATCACACCGAGCGTGCCTTCGCTACCGCAGATCAACTTGGCCAGATTACAAGGATCGGCATCGACCAGTGCATCTAATGGATAACCACCGGAACGTCGAATCACTTTGGGGTAACGCTGCCGAATCTCTTCGGCATTGCGTGTTACCAAGTCACGCACGCCACGATAAATGGCACCTTCACGATTTTGCGGCGCGGCCATGGCAGCCCATTGCACGGTATCCAATGCAGACAAATGCAGCACCTCACCACTGGCCAGCGCCAAATCAAGCGCCAACACATGGTCGATGGTCATGCCATAACGCACCGACCGCATACCCGCCGCATTGTTGGCGATCATGCCGCCGATATTGGCTCGGTTTTCAGTCGCTGGGTCAGGCGCAAAATGCACCCCATGCGGTTTTAAGAAATCGTTGAGATTGCTACACACCAAGCCAGGTTCTACCCGAACCCAGCCCTCTTGCAGATTCAACTCCAGCACGCGGGTCAGGTGTTTGGAGACATCCAAAATGACCGCCTCACCGATAGATTGCCCGGTCAGGCTGGTGCCGCCACCGCGTGCCAGTAACGGTAATTTTTGCTCCGCGCAGTATCGGATGGCTTTGAGCACATCCGCCCGATCAACCGGCACCACCACCGCCAGCGGCTGCATTTGGTACATACTGGCGTCGGTGGCGTAGAGGGCTAAGGTTAAGGGGTTAGTTTGGGGAGCGCTTTTGTGCACTTTGCTAACCAGGCTGGCAGACTGGGCGTTATCCAGAATCATACTACTTGTGCGCAGCATCGAGCACCGTTTTAAATTCTTGTTCCCATTGATCCTTCCAATCGGGCGAGAAATTGGCGTATTGCGCCACAAAATTGCGGCGGGCTTCTTGAACCTCGACTTTGTCCCACCATTTTTCAATGTCATCAGCCAAACTGGCAACAAATAACGCGACAGAATTGCCAGAGCGATGTAATACCCCAACCGATTCCAGCGCGTCAATATAAGGTTGCGCTGCCTCACGGAAGGCATACGTTTCAGGGTCGTAAAAGCAAATAGTAGGGATATCAAGCGCCAAGGTCTCCAGCCACCCTGTGCCGAGATAATTGTGAATGACCAAGCGACTTTCAGCAAAACGAATGGCTGAATTCTTCTTATGATCATCGAACTCTGCCTCTGGTGCAGCGTTGCGCATCATTTCAACGGCTCCCCAGCCGTAATCTTCGGAGTAAGGCCGAACAAGCAACTGTCTGCGATCAGGCAATCCGCTAAGAAAATCACATGTTTCCCTGTGCATCGTCTCAATAGTACCCAGCATGGGGTGAAAGTGCAGGCGATAAACAACTCGTGGCATATTAAGGCAGCATAGTAGCAACCGATTGCGTGGTCGGGTCGGCGCATTAATCTGGGGCGGGCTGAGCGGTTTGATATGCAGTTGATCAGAGCGCCAACCCAACGTGTAATAGCGATCTGCAACCCGTGTTTCAAAAGCCTCAATGGGATGCAGCCGATCTATCCCATAGCCACCACCATGTTGATGGTAAAGCAGCAACGTGCCTTGTTGCCGCCACTCGGCGACCAGTAATTTCCAGGCTAAATGGCTATGTAGGGCGTTCGCACTATAGACCGCCTGGGGGCGAGCTACAGGAAAAGCCAGCACAGCCTTGCGGTACTCAGCAAAGCCCTCCAGCAATGCAACCGGCAGATGCAACGGCAACAATACCTGCACCAGTTCAGTTAGATTAGTAGCCGGCAAGGTGGTAGCCGCCTGCGCTTTGCGCCATGATGAATCTAATTGGGATAAAATACGAATGGGATAAGCAAGGTTATCCCACACTAACCAATGCCGCCAGCGCCACAATGCGCTTAACCATTCGAGCTTGGAACATTTAAAGTAGGGCGCGGTAACTAATACCTCTGGTTTGGAAGTGGAAAACGACTGTGCCAAGCGAATGGATAAAGGTACACGCCCACCACTCACAATCACAACAGATTCATGCTCAAACGGCCAATCGCGAGCTGACCCACCCGCCAACAAGTTTGCGACTGCCCAGCGCAAATGGTTGTGTAAATCAGTTTCAAGAAAATGCGCTTTGGCAACTGTGAGATCGGCTGATACAGGGATAGGGACGGCTTCCTTGGGTATGTTGCCAGCCAGCACCTCTTGCATAGCTGCATAAACCAGATGCGTAAATGGCTCTAGCCAGTCACTTGCAAGCAGATCGTAATAAGCCAAAGTACGTGACTCACCGTGATAGTTGTCGAGGAGTTCTTTCAGAGAATCTAGCAGAACTGATCTTGACTGTTGAATCTCTTTCAACCCTTTGGTAACGGTCGATACGTTCCAAGGCACATGATTCACAATCACTTCCTAACTAACTTAACGAGATTAAAACCACCATGACTACTACCTTGTTCCATCTCCTCGGCGAGAAGAGGTTCAGCAAACTTAAGTAGGGTATCGCACCATTCCTGCTTGATCTCAAGCCGCTTCTCCGGAGAGAGTGCATTCGCCATCTTGATAAGCGGTATAGAGAGAGGTCTTAGCCCAATATCCCATATTTTCAGAGTTGTCGGGCTTAGATAGCGCTGAGTACTGACAACATCGAAAAAGCCACGTTGCGCGATTTCACGCTGAAAGTCGGGTATATCCATGTGCCACATAATGTGATTTGCACGACCTCGATTGATGAGGTTCCACAAACCATCATTAACATTGTAACTACAGCAAGTTCGATAAAAATCGCTATTGGGGAATGCGGTAATCAACTCTCCGCCAGAGGGCAACACACTCGCAATATCATCAATTGTGCGAAGCGGGTGATTTAGCCAGTAAAGTATGTTGCTGTATGCTGTATTAAATTGACCGCTGGATAGTGGTTGATTGCAATCATGTTGAATAAGTTTATCAACAAACCCAAGACGTCCAGCCTGATTTAAGAGGGACTGCTTATGATCCAGTGCAACCTGAATCCTGGTGTCCGGTTTCTTTTCAATGTATTGCTCCATAGATACACCGGAGTCGAAATCAAAAATATCGGCATTTCCCCAAAAACCTTCCGTCGCCACATTGTGAAACCAGTCAAAAGCAGGCTTAAAGCGGCCTCCTAACATCAAGAAGCTAAAATAGCCATTCCCAATACCTAATTCGAGTATGTTAGTTTTATTTTGCAGCATAAAACCAATGGGTTTCGCGGCTATGCAGTCCCATAATGCAGATTCTGGCCGAAGCCAGTACATGTCCAAATGCGCCTGAAGGTTGAATTCCTTTGCTAAAGAGATTGTCATTTTCCAACCTGCTGGGCACGATTAATATAATTTTCTATGGTGATTTTCCTGTCACTGACTTCTTCCGTTTCAATACGCAACCAAAAAACGTCAAAATATGCACGAACATTAAACTGTCCAGATAGTTTTTCTAGCATTGTTAATACCTTAAGATATAGTTATTTTTTTTCAATGTAAAATTTAGGCTTTATGACCCGAGGCTTTTTTAATAGCCTCGGTCACGTTGTGTGGGTAATCTTCGCCGACTTCTTTATTGACCCACAAATTAAGAATTTCCCGTCCGATTTTGCTGGCTATAGGCGTATTTCCATCACCATCTCCCCTTCCCGTCACAAGATAAATATCTGAAGGGGGAAACCAACTGCTTACCTTTAGCTTGTTACTCAGCAAGTGTTTCAATACTTTTTCGCGCCCAGGCTCTACCAATAGGTTCATACGCCAAGGTACAGCAGCATCCTGCAAGGGATGAATCGAAACATTTGGCAGACTTGCTTGGGACAGTATTTGTGCAAACACCTCCCATTTAGTGCGACGCAGAAGCACAGTAGCTGATAGCCCATCAAGTGCATGACAGGCTCTGCGAGCCAGTTCTGGGTCTGGCAAATGAACAAAACCAGCTTCTAAACTTAGTGCTTTGTCACGGTATAACCGGGACTGTACATTTAAATCAATGCCATAGTGTGCGTTATAAAGTTGTGTATGAAGACTACCCAGCAATTCCACCTTTTTTGCCTCAACTCCTGGTCGGGGAAGCGCTTTGTTCATAGTTGACACAGCTTTGGCTAAGGCTATGTCGTCCGTTAATACAGCACCACCGCCACCCACATCAATGATCTTTCCAGCACCAAAAGATACGACCGCAGCATCTCCGAAACTTCCTACTGGCTGCCCATTTAATGTAGCCCCCAGGGCTGGCGCTAAATCTTCAAGCAGAAAACTACCGTGTTGCTTACACCAAGCGGAGATGGTTCCAATCATGCAGGGATTTCCATAGGCGTGAACTGCTATCACTGCCTTCGCACCACCTCCCCTCTTGACTAAATCTTCAGGTGACAGACCCAAGGTCTCTGATTCGTGATCCAGATACAAAGGTGTATTCCCCGAATACAGCACCGCTAGAGGAACGTTGGGGCAAACACCCGTTGGCAATGCCACTGTTTGATTTCGAATACCTGCGGCTCTTAAAGCAAGCACCATTCCAGCAGTAGCTCCTGCAACATAAACGCAATATTTTCGTCCTAACAAGCGACATAATCGCTGTTCAAGTTCGTGCGGATAGTCCATCAATCATCCATTCATTCAACCCAAGCCGTTTATTCACCAACGGACTGAGAGCGATTAATATAATTTTCAATCTCGACCTGCCGACCATTTATAGTTGTTATTTGATCCACAAAAGTTTTTCTTGGATAATAACAACGCGCACAAGTTGGGATTTTTTTGAAACCCTCCGGTTCCTGATGCAATCGACGCAGGGCGTTCAGTTTTTCGCCATGCCAAATTTGGTGTATGGTTTCTATGTTTGCATCACCCACCACCACTTCGACATGGTCGTCATTACTACACATGGCCACTTGTCCATTTGAGCTTACAACCACTCGTTGATAGTATTGTGGGCAGCAAAAATTGTCCTGATAAATAATATCAGTATCCTTGTGAAGATAGTCTATCAATGGATTAAAGGCTATCTGATCAACGATGGGCTCAAAAGTATTGTAAAAACCCTCCGGATTTTCACGAATAGCTGGCCACACACCTTGAATTTTAATGACTGGCTTTTCCAGCCCCTTTAAAGTTTTGTATTCGGAAATTGCTTGCAGCTTAGCAAGCGTTTCATCAAATTTAAGCGGCTTCCGGATGCTATTGTACGTTTCACCCATGCCATCTACCGATACAGTTATCCAATCTACTCCCGCTTCCACCAACTGGATGAAGTAATTCAGTTTTAGCTTGGTTCCATTGGTCAGAAAAGAGATTTCGCGTATCCCTTTTTGTTTGGCATAATTAATCACTTCTATCAATTTTGGGTGCAAAGTGGGCTCCCCTACCCAAGAAAGGCGCAGAGCGGGAACCTTACCTGCAATCTCATCAATAATCTTCTTTGCCAGATCAAAATCGAGCGCGCCACGCTTGTAGGGTACAACACGTTTTTGGATAAACTCATCGGTTATCGTGGGGCACATAGGGCAGGTGAGATTGCAACGAGAAGACATTTCCATATCCACCAGAAGCGGAAAATCCGAAACCTGACGTCGATTTGGATATTCGTTCCAATTTTGCCTATATTCGGCATAACCGTTTTCCCAACCCCGAGCCAATTTTTCGCTGAAGGCAGTAAGCCTTCCTGGTGTTTCAAGGTCAAAGTGCCCCTTGTTCACAGGAATGTAACGATCAGTCGCTCCAGCCCCTTTGAAAGAGGTTTCTGCGACCAAGGGGATTACTCTTTTGCTAGTTGTCATTCGTTACCTCAATCAATAAATGGATATATTCTCTATTCTTAAATTCCGCATCGCGCTCAACTAGTGAATATTCAACACGATAACCTAAGTTTTCGACGTATAGCCGAAGTGCGGCAGCATTGGGCAAAATATCGTCTCCGAGAAAAGGCCTCTGCTCGGGAAAGGACTGCCCGATATACACCCAGCGCTGGCTATGATTAACCAGCGCAGCCAGATAGCCAGGCAGGTCATCAAGCACGTACCACAGCACATCTTTGCTGATAACCACATCAAAAAGTTCGCCCCCCCCTGTATCAGTGCAAATAGTACCCGCGCGAAATTCGATTTCAGGGAATAAAGCTGCTGCTTTTGCTACCGCAGTTTTGGATACATATAAGCCAACAACGCGTTTCAGTTCAGGCAGTTCAGTTTTTAGTCGTGCCGCCATATAGCCCAAACCACACCCTACTTCAAGTAAGCTTTTCGGGTTTCGTCGGCGCAACAAAGCCACGGTAAGGTCGCTAAAAACCGCGTTAACAGTTTCATCCTGGTGCCAGGGTACTTCGGCAGCGTTGCGATACATCTCCTCGAACTTGCCTACAAAGCGCCCCTCTCTAATGACGTAGTCCTGATAGCGAGTACTATACAACTCTTTCTTTACTTGGGTCATACCTAAGCCCCTATATAAACTTGATAGTAAGGGCGTAAATCGCCGCCGAAACTCAATTTAAACCAACCCCTGCGTGGGCTATTTACGCCCTCCAAGTCAATATGATTGATACCCGCGCCTGCCAACGCGTGGAAAGCATCCCAGAGCACGGCGGTACCGACAGGGGTGTCCCGCAATGCAGGGTCATTAGCACCAAACAGGTAATAGGCACGTTTATTATCGAATGCATAGACGGCAATACTACCAAGGGCTCCTTCGCGTGTACGGGAAACAAACATCCTAGCCACTCCGGCATTAATCAATCCGGTCACAAGCGTAGCCATCTGGTCGAGTTTATCCGTCTCTACGATTTCACTCTGGCGTGCCATGGTCATGCGGTAAAAATCTATAAAAGCCCCGACATTTTCGGTGGGTTCGGTTACCACCCCATCCCGGCGGGCGTATCTTATTTGTTGCCGCCTCGCCACAGAGGCATTAACGTAGGCGGCTATATCATCGGGCTTTTCTGCCAGTTTGAAGTCAGCAATATCTACATAAGATGTATAGCGCACATCAATAGCGTAACGATCCTGTGCTTGGCCATAGTTATGCCAGAGAAAGGGCCTTACATCGGTGACCGAGGGTGCGAGTGCAAATGAAATAGTCTGGTAACGACTAGCCAAAGCCCCGGCAATGAAGGTGGCAAGGTCAAAGCGCTCAGATATACGCTGAGATTGGCTTTGCCCGGTCATAGGTGGGCCAAAAAATAAGCCTCCGTAAATAACTAAGTCATTCATTATCGCACTCGCCCCATCAGAACTTTCAAGCACAGCAACAGCTGCCCGAAGTTCATTTGCGTTATAGCAATGAAAAAGCCCAAGCCTGCACCCGGTGTGGGTCAGATAAGTTGCTGTAGAAAAAACCGTGCCCTCCTCTGAGGCGGCAACAAAAGCATCCCAAGTAGGACCTGGGCTGACTGGATCTAATCTGTAATTTTTTGCCATAGATCTCAGTGTGTTGATTAGCTAAGCTTGGTAGACTGTTTCAAGTGCGCCTTTGGCCACTAACTTGTCTGCAATGCCGATCAAGGCATCCTCTGTGACATTCAATCGGCCAGCAATAGTAGTAATGTCAAGCTTGCCATCACAAAAAAACAATAACCATAAAATCAGATCCAACTCAGACTGTCCGCCAAGCTCAGGTTTTTGTGCACCTCCTGTTAGAGGATAGAGGTCATGCCTGGAAAGCATTACTTCGCAATTAGGATTGCGATTGCGGTAGATACGCCGAGCTTCCAGCTTGCCCAGTAACAGGCGATAAAGTGCTAAAGTTTCATGAATTTGCTTGGCTCTGACCAACTCCAGATTATCCAGGGAGGAGTGGTACTGCGGGTATTCGTAATACCTATCACGGCTGATGGTTGCCGTATTGATACGGAAACCTTGCGATGAATATTGCCGTTCATCGCTGCCATGTATATCAAACGGGTAGGTAATAAATTCAACGCCAGCCTCGCCAAATACTTCTTCAATCAGCCTGTTCACCGCATGATCCGGATTGAAGCTTTGTTTGTAGCCAAATTTACCTGGCCCACCGACTGTGGTAATCACCAAACCGAGGTCGATTTGCTTCATTGCCTGTTCGTTGAGTGCGCAGTAGGCGATGGCGCCAATGGTCTCCGGCACAAACACGATGCGATAAGAATAGCGCCTGTTTGCCCTTATCATAAGCTCTCGTGCCAGAAAAGCGGTGAGCAATACACCACTCAGACTGTCGTTTGCTATGGAAGGGTGGCAAATATAGCAGGAGAGCAGAATCTCCTGTTTCGACTGGCCGGGCAGCAACAATTCACCATAAGTGAGCGAACCCGGTTCGAGTGTGGCGTCGATAACAATCTCAAAGGGGCCTCCGTGTTGCTCCAACGCTTGATATTGGGTATGGGTCACGCAAAAGCCCCAATCCCGTTGATAATAACTGGTGCGATAAGGAATGGCCTCGGGCAGCGTTGGATGACGGTGCAGATGCGGCAGCAATGCCTGCCAAGTAAAGTTGCCGCGCACCGGGGTGCTGTAGCTGACCACATGCAGATTACTGGCTTGAAAATCAATGATACGCTGACCTGAGATATCCGCGATATAGGCGTCTTGGATGTTCCATTCATCCGGTATGGTCCAATCGTAAACGGCGGTGCCTGACGGAACTTCATGGAGGGTCAGGGGTATTAATTCCTGTAAAATCTTGAGGGTTTCACGATTGGGATTTCCGGTAATGCTTCGGCACAGCGGAAATAATCGCTGCAAGTAAGAATCGAGTTCGGCACTTGCATCAACGAGTAAATCGACGCTGGCGGGACGGCGATTTTCTTGTGCAATTCTGATGATGTCGTGTGCCGGTGTTTCGATATCCACACCTGCTTTAACCAATACATTCAGGTTTACCAAGTCGTTTGGTGTGTCCACATCGAAACGCAGTTCCGGGAAAGCTAAATCGTTGGGTGCCACAACTGCGGTCAATTTGTACTCGCTCGCATGATCCCAAAGATAGAGTGTGGCGTGTTCGCGGTGACGCGGTTCTTTGGCCAGCGCATCAATTGTTTTAAGGATGGCTGCGGTAAATATCTCGGCGCCAAAGCCGTCTGCGTAGCCACTGCCAAGTCGATCTTGATGATTACAGGCATAGTCGCATTGCTGTTGAGCAAAAAAATTGACCAAGCGATCGACTTCATCCGGGTCGATAAAGGGGTTGTCAGCACAAATACGCACCACATTGACAGCATTGCTCAGGGTGGCTGCCCCTACAAAGCGGGCCAAAACATCGCTCTCGCTTCCCCGGTATACCTGGACGCCCAGCCTGACGGCAAGATCAGCCAAGGCGTTGTCGTTTTCGCTATCGGAAGTTGCGAGCACGATTTGATCCAAGGTTGTAGCGCGAGCCAGACGACGCAGAACCCATTCGAGCAAGGGAATATCCCCCAAGCGGGCAAGCATTTTGCCGGGAAAACGCGTCGAGCCCATGCGGGCCTGAACGATGGCTACAGTTTTAATGTTGCTACCACACACAGCTATTTCCGAAGATAAGTAGATGTAACATAACAGGAAATTCCCCACTTACCTCGGTTAACCGCCTTCATCGCAGCTTGCATATATTCAACATCCGAAGCAGATGCAATATTCTTACCCTGTTCCGATGCGCCTAATCCAACGCCATGTCCGACCTCAATATAGGGGAAACCTGCCTCATCCAACTTGCGGGCAATATTTTCGGTATCGGCTGCCGTAAATTGAAAATCGATAACGTAACTGCCATCGCGGAGTGTGCAGTCAAGTATTTTAGGTGCAATCATCTTTGTCGCTTTATTGATTAAATTCATCACTTATGCCAGTAAATCCCAGATAAGCCCAGTTCCACACTTCACATCCTGCATCACAATCTTGCCCTGCACGACATACATCGACTGACAAAACAGGCTACCAACTTTAGACGGGACAAACAAAAAGGCTTAACCGTCAATACGGTTAACTTAATGATAAAGCATTAAAAGAGACCGTTCGCTGAGCGGAGTCGAAGCGAGTTGTCCGCTTCGACTCCGCTCAGCGAACGGTTTAACCTTAAACTGTCCCGCCTTAAGTAGGTAGCCACAAAACACATTGGCTTACCTCTTATTTATAAATTGAAGTTTCAACCCGTTAGTCACGCAAAGTTTCTCTTCCAATGACATGATGATTGACAAGCGTTGACCTAACGAGAAGCGGCGAAACATCAAACTCGCTTGCCGCCTCTTCAATCTGATCATCGTTTGGTTTGTCCGTAGCCAGAAACTCTAGCAGATCAGCGACTGGGCACAGGAACTGTTGTGCAAAGGCGCGTTGAAATTTTTGCTGTGCAGTTTTAGATTCCGTTGCTGGCAAGAGCATTTCCTGCTCTACACTGCACAAATAGTCGCCCACCAACCGGGTTAATGCAAAGCGACGCCCAGTGCGTTGACGTTTACCCAGCCACACAGACATCCCATCGCTTACGCTATCCCGATAGCCTGCTGATAAGGAATAGCTAGAGGTCTCTATTGTGTTGTCCAGTATTTTATCCGGTATTCCAAACAATTCGCCCAAGGTAAAATTGCTAATCTTACCTGACTCAAGCGACCAGTGTTTTCGTGCGATGTTTGCAATACCGTACCCTAATTGCCAAGGCAATGGTTTTGTGCAGCCCGGAAAGGCAAATAACGGCATCATTCGTACATGATCCGTTGCGACAAGCCGCATAGAATTAATAGTGTCTTTTTCAAGTCTCGTTGCCGCACTTCGGCAACCATTGAGCAGATGCGTAAGGACTGCGGGGGCTTGGCCCTTCTCTGCGGCAACCAGCTCCTCAATCGCCCTCGTGCCAACTTGTTCTTGCCGACCGTAAAGCTGCTCAAGGTAACCGCTTTCGCTTGCATCCGGGTCTAAATTGGCGAGTGCCTCTAGCTTTCGCCATTTGGCATTAGGAGGAGTGTTCCGCTCTAAGCCAATTTCATTCCAGAGTTGCTCAAGCTCGGTGTCTGGATAGCCGCTGGCGCGTAACCTGGCGATCACGGTATCAATAAAAGCATCAACTGCTTCGACAAAATGTTCTATCAACACTGTCGTGTCGGTATACACAAGATAGCGAATATCCTGGTTTTGCGTGGGGCTGCTGGGCCGCATTCTCAATAAGACGCTTTCGCCATCCCCTATAAAACTCAAATCTGGCCACACATACCCACCCCCCGCAGCGGCTATGTTATGCGACATTAGCCAGTCATGGTCGTTTTGTTCCGGCTCCCAACGCAGACGCCACCAATTTTGAGCAAACCAAAGTGCTAAACGATAGGCACTGATTCGTATTGTTGGCCGCACCGTTTGCGCACGTAAATCCTGTATTTCAGTTAAACATAGCTGACCCGCTTGAATTCTCAAGTCAGCCGCACAGACGCGCTCAATTGGATCTGGATTATCGCTCCCCATCCACTTTAGGCTAATCTCAAAATGACTCATGATGCGTGCCATTTTTTCAAAACTTCGTTTCTCAAAGGGTCTGCTTTCGGCATAGGATATCCGTGGTACGTGCCTGTCACGCTATTTTCAAGCTCAGCTTCCAAAGGCTCCCCGTCATCAGTTACAGACCAAATATTTTGCGGCCAACCACCACGCAATTGTTCACTAATCAAGCCCTTGCCTATACCTGCCTTTAGCAGTCCAATGGCTACATCCCTCGACACTACACCCACGCCATCACAGAGCGACTTATCCGCTCGACGGTGGGCAGCCGGTGGCGTTAGCCAAAAAATCACCGGGGTTTCTTTTATGTTCCGGATTACCGCCATAACGAACATTTTTTACAAGCGACTCACCAAGTGAAGCACCATCGCTAATTTTGCGCTTGGTATTAAAGATTGTACGCCTGTTGAACATTTTGTACTCCGTTGTATTAGCTTACATTCGTAAAAAATTCACCCATTTGTGACACACTATAAGCGTTGTCTGCAAATGTAACTGCCCACGTCAATAGTAAGGCAACACGCAAAAAATAACCACCCCCCTATCGTTCCCACGCTCTGGCGCGGGAATGCCGCCAGTGACGGCTCCGCGTCACGCAACGCTGGAACGTTGCCGAATGTATTATCGCACTCGCCCCATCAGAACTTTCAAGCAAAGCAACAGCGGCCCTGGACGATGGCTACGGTTTTAATGTTGCTACCACACACAGCTATTTCCGAAGATAAGTAGAGGTAACATAACGAACATCCTCCACCTTAGCCCGCGAAAGTACTTGATAATCTTTCGAAAGCAGGTGTTCAATATCAAATGCTGTAACTTCGATGTGCCCACCATGGTTTTGGCTGCCTTTATGCCCAGAATTCGTCTCGATGATGATCTTCACTCCAGCCGCAGCAAAAACATCAAGATAGAATCGAACTGTCGGCAAATCCATTTCGCTGAACGATGCACTATTGTGCAAAATACAGGGGCGCAAAATTTTCATTGCCTCCTCTACAAAGATCGTGGGCACAAGCACAACAGACGACTGATCTGAATTTATATTGTAACCACTTAGTTGCTCCAATGACGAAATTAACTGAATCGGAAGATCAGGAAACTCCGCAGCAAGGTAGGCATAAGCAGTGCTCAGGTTAAGTGGTATGTCTACGAGGCACAGGTGGATAGGCGTTTTTGACCAGTTAAGCAAGTAGCTCGCCGTGCCGCCAAATCCACTACCCAAATCAACAACAACTTGCGGAGATTTATCGTCGCTTTCTAAAATTTGATTTACCCTCAAATAGTCGTACGCCAGTAAGATTCGATGGGCCTGACATCCATGGTAGGGGTCGACGTATTTAATTATCCCCCCCCCCCGCAATGTAAGCCCCAATCACTCGAAAACTTTTGCATACGAGTTAGGTCAGTAAGGTCTCTACCCGTTTCAATTTTAAAATGAGCCACATCTTTGAGCATGGCATGAGGAATGATCATGTTGTCAAAGGGTGAAAAATACCCATAATTCCACATCCCGGTAATCAACTCAGAACGGAACAAATTGTTGAGCAAGCCCTTGTAAGAGTTCCAATCTCCATTAGCGATGGCTTTAATCTGACTTTTCCTTCGCTCATGCAGATCACCGCGCCAAGCACCCCCGATTTGTAAGGGTTGCGGCGCATCGTCTGTATAGAACGGCGGTATGTGTTCATAGAATTGAGCGATGTTACTAATAACCTCGTCTGAAAAACTTACATCCACTTCAGAGGCTACGCGAAGAGTGACTCGAGTAGGCGTGAAACGAGATAGGGTAATTCCACACCGCGAAAGTAGTTTTAAAATAAAAGTTTTCATTAGGGATACTTTACTGGTTAACTGTTACTTTGTTCATTCGCCAAATCTTGCCATTGCAGGACATGATCGGCCTGCAATGCGGTAGATGTTCGGCGGTTTAATACCTCATCCCAATGCAAGGGGCTCACACCGGTACCAGGTCGCTTGTAGGTTAAATCTTCCGCCGTAAGCTGGTGTCCAGCAATGACATCCCTAGCCAGCACAATGCTGCGGCGGGCATTTTTGCGCGAGATGGTTTCGGTCGCGATTGGAGCCTTGTGAGCAGTCGGACCCAGTAAGGTATGGATGGTTTCAGCCAGCGCTACAAAGCGGGCCAGATCGTGCTGATCCATGGCGTGGTAGTGGTCGTTACCTGGCAGTGTTTTGTCGTGCGTGAAATGCTTTTCGATAATGACAGCACCGAGCAGATGAGCGGTTACCAGTGAAGTCATTGCATCATCGGGCAGCGTATGGTCAGAATAACCAATGATATTGCCGGGATAAGCACGTTTCAAACTTTCAATCATGCGCAGGTGGGCATTGGCATTGTCGGTGGGGTAATTGAGGATGCAGTGCAACAGGGCGAGATCTTTGCATCCGGCTTGAGTGAGGGCTTCGACGGCCATATCGATTTCACCCAGGGTCGATGCTCCCGTTGAAAGCACAATGGGCTTACCCTTGGCGGCCACCTTGCGCAAAAAGGGAATGTTGGTCAGATCGGCAGAGGCAATTTTAAAAAAAGGCACAATTGGGTCAAGAAATTCAATAGCGTCATCGTCAAAGGGTGTCGAGAGAAAGTCGATGTTGGTTTGACGGCAATGCTCGGCGAGGGCTATGTATTGATCCGCACTAAAACTATCGTATTTCTTGAACAACTCATATTGGCTAAGGGTTGCTTCTTTCGTGGTATCCCAATAAGAGGGGGAATGCTTTGATGCCAACGTGCCCGCCTTGTAACTCTGAAACTTGGCGGCGTCCGCGCCACCTTGCTTGGCCTGGTCGATCAGGCGTTTGGCCTGATCCATTGAGCCTTCATGATTGACGCCTATTTCGGCGATGACATACGGCTTGCTTCGGGCGGTGATAAGCCGACTGCCTAAGGTAATGGAGTTGTGCATTCGTTGTGCCTTTTGCTGTTGTTGCTACTATGCGCAGTCAGTGCCGTGCTTGCAAATCAAGCCTCGGCGATGATGTTCCATCGCCTCGGCGTTGTTGGTGAGGTTGTTCTCGTGCCTGCGATACCGATAGAGCGGAAGCTCAAGCCGACTGACGGTGTATTTCTTTTCGAAGCGGATTCTTAGATCCTGGTCTTCGTGGCAGCGGAAAGTTTCGTCGTACATGCCGATGTCGATCAACTGCTGCTTGCGAAACAGGATGCCGCAAGCGATGGGGCGCCGCGAGCAATCAACACGCTCCAGCCATTCTTCAGTATCGTTAAACAACCAATAGTCGCAGGCAACGGCATCCATGTCTGGGTTTTGGTCGAGAAAAAAATGCAGCAAATTAAGAAAATTGGCATTAACGTAATCATCAGCATCGACCCGCACGATATATTGTGCCTGAGCCGCCTTGATTCCGCAATTAATGGCAGCGGGAAGCCCCATATTTTTTTCGTTAGTGATGGTATGAATGGCATCATGAAAGAGCTCTAACGCATAAGGGGTTCGATCTGTGCTGCCGTCGTTGACGACAATAATTTCGTAGCTATCCTGCGGCAGGGTTTGATGCAGTAATGAGCGCAAGCAACGGCCAATGAACTTTTCCTGATTGTAGGCGGCCACGATTACGGAAACGAGAGGCACTTTTTGATTCACGGTTGCAGCGCCTTTTCTAACGCATGGCGGACACGGACAGGGACATCGTCAGCCATAGTGACGCCCACCGGGATGGAAACCGCCCGGGACAAGATTGCCTGTGACTGCGGAAAGGCAGTTTGCAGGTTACCGCCATGTGCGGCCACCAGTTCCGGCATGTGGTTCCAAGTGCCCGCGAAATGCCAGGTGTAGGCTTCGGGCAGTATTTTGGTGGCTAACCCGGTCTCCAAAAGTTGCTGGCGGCAACGAAGTGCTACCAAGTTATCAGCGACAAGTATCACCAAAGCATCGGCAGTTTCATAGGAACCCTCGGGAGCGGCTCTGAGTTCTATGCCAGGTAAATCAGCTATTGTCTGCCAAAGGCGATCGTGGTTATTACGCTGGGCTGTGACAATACCTGGCAATTTTCTCAGTTGTGCCAATCCTACAGCGCCCTGTAGCTCCATCATTCGATAGTTGAAACCACTGCTGGCTCGAGTATCTTCCCAGCGTGGCACGGCTGGATTGTTTTCGTGCCCATGATCGTGCCAGGCGACGGCCTTTTTCCAGATAGCTTCATCGCGGAAGACAATCATGCCGCCTTCGCCGGTCGTCATGGTTTTGGCGAAGTCGAAGCTGTAAGTTCCAATATCACCCCAGGTGCCTAAAGGCGTGCCTTGTAGATTGCCACCACAGCCCCAAGCCGTGTCCTCAATCAACACCAGCTTATGTTGGCGACAGATTTCGGCAATTTCTGGCAGTCGGGCTGGCGTCCCTAGCATGTGGACAACAATGACGGCCTTGGTACGGGACGTTATTCTGCGGTGCAGATCATCGGGGTCAAGATTGAGTGTGGTGTCGATCTCGGCGCAGACAGGGGTTGCACGAGATTCGATAATGCCTTCAACCGTAGCAACAAAGGTAAAACTTTGGGTAATCACTTCGTCACCAACGCCTATATCTAAGGCCGCTAGCGCAACACGAAGGGCGGCTGTGCCCGAGGTGACAGCCAACGCATACTTGGCCCCCATTTGGTTGGCAAACTCTTGCTCAAATTGACGAACCTTGAAGCAATTATTGCGCAGGCCATCAAAGCCGTGCCGAAACAAAACGCCGCCATGCGCAAAAACATCTTGAACTTCAGCAAGCTCTTCATTACCTATGACTTCATAACCGGGCATTGTTTTTCCTTTGCGTTACATTTTTTTGAATAGTTCTGTCACCTTTTCCAAGGTGAGGATTGATTTATAGTTTTCACTTAACGCATTGGTGAGTGGCTTTTGATGCATGGTCGATGCATCATAAAGTGCTTTAAAGCCACGGTCATCCAAGCCATTACATACGCCAGCCGGGATAGTGATGTTTTGTCGCTCGGCCATTTTCCAGAACTCGGCGTAGGCGGCTGGATAGTAATCAGCCATCGCACGCATTACAATGCAGTTGCCGACGCAATGGTGAATACCCAGCACAACACTCAAGCCGGCTGAGAGCGGATGAATAAGGCCAACATAGCTGGTAGCGATAGCGCAGCCACCCAGGTATGAGGCGACCATCAGACGTTCACGATTCGCCGGTGTCTGCATGTCGCCATCAAGAAAAGCTTGGCGACAAAGGGTTATGGTCTCTCTGGAATATGCATCACCAATGGCATTGCGATAGGTTCCCGCCAAGGCCTCAATGCAATGGATATAGGCATCCATGCCGGTGTAGAAATATTGCTCACGAGGCACAGTGGCCGTAAGATCAGGATCCATGATTACATAATCGAAGACAGTGAAGTCGCTGTTCATGCCCAACTTCAAACCGCTTGCCGGATTGGTCATCACGCAAGTGCGGGTTGCCTCTGCACCAGTACCCGAAATTGTGGGTATACCAATCTTAAAAATACCCGGTAACTTAACCAGATCCCAACCTTGATATTGCGCTGCTTTTCCGCCATTGGTAAGCAAGTTTGAAATGGCTTTGGCGTAGTCCATGGTAATGCCACCCCCCATGCCCACTATTGCAGCAGGTTTCGTGAAACCTCGCTTGATTAAACTCGCGACCAGTTGATCGATGCCGTCCGTTGTAGGTTCATCGTTGGTCGCTATAAATTCGAGCGCATCGCTCAATTCAAAGCCAAGACGTTTCGGTAAGGTAGTGTCAATCTTGAAGTATTGATCAACAAGAAAAATAACTTGCCCCGATTCGCTCCTTTGAGCTGCTTCACGCCGCACACGCGCTAATAAATCAATTATCTCCCCTAAAGAGGATGCACCGAAATTGTATCGACCCACATTCCGGACTAGTTTGATGCCGGAGTCTAATATGTTTGCCATAGGTATGCCTTGAACTATGTATTTTAGATTTCAGTTTTTCGCGTCTGTCATGCTTCGATATTCACGATATCTTTATAACTGCCAGCGCTTAATGCTACCATTGCAGAATGCCTTAATAAATAGTGTAACCTGGCCATGTGGCTAGCACTTGCAGATATTTTTCATCAACGAGCTCAGTGTTTTCTCTATATTCCGGCTCGCGCCCCGTGTGCTCTTTATAAGTCACGGCGTTAATAAAATCACTGGTGCCATCCAAAGTAATGGTGGTGATATCAATAAACTCTTTTGCGATCTCGAAGAAGTCTTTTTGGTAATTCTCCTGCGGGTAAAAAACGCCTTGGCCTTTTTCATACCAATGCAGACTTCTGGATGGCACATGGGTGTAATCACAACCAACCAAATACACATGATCGAAACCCATGTAAATTGCCATAAGAATAGACGACCTTAAAGAACCATGAAATGCCTCAATTCGGCGCGTAATAAAGTTATCTGGTAATCGCTGATCAACAATATCTCTAAATACGTAAGTAACATTGTTTGATTTAATGACTGGAAAGTTTGATAAGTTGAGTATAAATTGCTTATTGGGATTACTTTTAATTACCTCACGGTAGGCATTTGATATATCGGGCATACTGGTACTATGTGTGATATTCTCAGTCCATATTTTAGGATAAAACCAAAACGGTTCAATCAAAAGCAAGTATTGGACATTCAATGTACCAAATGACTTATGAAATGGGATTAAGCTACCAGCAAGAGATACCTTATTCGTAAAATTATTTAGATTAAACCATTTAAGTGAAATTCCGTCACCAAAAATATAACAATCTTCACTTTTATGTATATCTTTAAATTTGTGAATTTTTGAAAGCTCTGGTTGTGCCATTTTAATCAAACAATTCTTTAGACCATCAATTAATTGATTACCAGACACTACGCCCCCCATCCATCACTACATTCTGTCCATTCATATAACTCGACGCATCCGAGCACAAAAACTGCACTGCAGCGTGATATTCATCTCTTGAAGCCATACGACCCAGCGGTATTAACGATGACAGGCGCTGTACAAATTCATCGCCTTGTCCGTTATAAACACCACCCGGTGATAAGGCGTTGCAACGCACGTTCTTATCAGCCCAATAGGTTGCCAAGTAGCGAGTTAGGCCAATTAAGCCGGCTTTGATTACTGAGTAAGTAACTGGCTTGACGGGTTGCGCATCGTCAGTCAAGCCTTGTTTACGATACAGGCGCTGATCCGGTGAGAACACAGACAGGTCGGAGGCAATATTCAAAATTACGCCGCCTTTACCGTCTTTTGCCATGGCTGCGCCAAAGACTTGACTGCACAGGAAGGCACCAGTCAGACCAACAGCGACTTGCAACTCCCATTGGTCGAGGGGGAAATTTTCCAAGCGCGAGGTTTCCAACACGCCTTGGTCGCCTTTTACCTTAGGGTCGATGGCAGCGTTGTTGACCAATATGTCAATACGCAAGCCGTCTGCCCAAAGTTCTTCGGCCACTACATGCACCCTTTGTGGGTTTGTTACGTCCATCACTTTAGTGATAATTTTTGTTGCGTCAAAATTCTGCGCTAAATTTGTATGCGCAGACAGTAGCGCCGCTTCACCAATATCAGTGAGTACCACTTGGGCACCGCTTTCTAGTAATGCGGCCGCGTGTTCTATGCCTAACAAACCGGCAGCACCGGTTATGAGGGCAGTTTTTCCGCTTAAGTTAAATTTTTCAAAGGCCATAACTATCGCTATTCCAAAAATATAAATTAATGATCATGAATGCACTTGCCCGCCGTCGAGCGTCCATATTGCGCCTGTGGCAAAACCGGCGGGAGACGAGGCCAAGTAGACAACCAGGCTAGCAACGTCCTGCGGCGTACCCAAGCAACTTAGCGCGACGTCTTTTTCCAACATGGCTTGCACGGCGGTGGCATTTTCTGACAGCTTGCGTGACCAGACCGAGCCATCAAACAAAATATTGCCGGGCGCTATGGCATTGATGCGAATACCTTGTTTGCCTAGCGGCCGAGCCATGCCTCGAATGTATGCGTGAAGGGCGGCTTTGGCGGCTGAGTAGGTGATGGGGGCGCCTACTATCACCTCCAACCCACAGATAGACGAGATGCAAACAATGGTGCCTTTGCTATCGGCAAGTGCATCGCGAGCGGCCGCTACGGTGTTGGTAGTGCTCCAGAGATTTAAAGCAAACACGCGTTGCCATTCTTCTGGTGTTTCTTCACCTGGCGGCACGGATTTCCCACTGCCAACATTGCAGACCACAATATCAAGCTTACCGAAAGACTTAATCACTTCAGTGACAACTCTATGCGCTTCAGTTGGTTGGGTGACGTCACCCGCCACTCCAATAGCGCCATAAAGCTGTGCTGTTACCTTAGCTAACTCTACTAAATTTCTACTATTTAACACCACCTTACAGCCCTCGGCATGCAACGCTTGCGCTATAGCAAGACCAATGCCCTTGCTGGATCCGGTGATTAAAGCCGTTTTACCAGCGAGGTTAAGCTGCATGCTGTTTTAACCAATTGCTTGTCATATCACGATAAGTGCATAGGGCATCGGCATGATTACCATCGGCGGCGCGAGCCGTTTGCAAAATGAAATTACCTTGATAATTAATTTGAGCAAGCGCGGCAAAAACTGCATCAAAATTTGCACTGCCCGTGCCCAAGGGTACGGTAGTGCCACCAAGTAAGCGATCTTTAACATGCATATTGACAATACGTGGCCCATAGGCGGCAAATTCCTCATGAGGATTAAAACCTAGAGCAGCACTGTTACCGATATCGTAATTGATACCAAACAAAGCGGAGTCAAGGCGTGCGATGAATCTCGCCAATTCCTGTGGCTCATAGTCAGACTCAAACAACACTTTCAGCCCATGCGCAGCAAGAAAACCTGACTGACTTTCCAAAAAGGTCACCAAGTCATTTTCCTGTGCCATGTTTTCCAATCGGCCATTATCCACTAGCGGCACAATCATCATGGTGATGCCTACGGCTGCACAACCCTTGGCTATTTCAACAAAATCGCGCTCCAACGCACTGCGTTCCGCACCCTGCACCTTCCATAACGGTGCCTGCATAAAACAGTCCCCTGTCAAGGATGGGATACCAAGCGCATGTTGCTGACACAAGGCTCGAATCTCAGCCTGCCCGGTTTCTGTCAGCAATGGATTTTCATATAAGCGCTCTTGATCCAGTGTCCATTCCATCAGATGAATATTGATCTGCTGCGCAAGCGGGAATTCATCTTTCCAGCACTCCCATGGGAATGCTTGAATACGACCATTGATTAATGGCGAGAGTCGGCCTTGCATGAAACCTATTTTTGGAGTGTTATTCATTGCACTCAATTTCCTTTGCTGACAACGGTTTCGTTGCACTTGATAGCAACATTATTTCCTTTGAAAACCGTATCCACTTACTATGACTTCTTAGAAAACTGGGAGTAAATATTCTAGTGAGTTCAGCTAATGGCAGTAACGCCCCCCCCCAATTACTCCACAAAACAGGCAACTGCCTAAACCGCTCTACATTTACATTATCGAACCCATGAATAAGCTGAATATCGCGCAAAGAGGATTGCATAAAGGGTGTCCGGTGGGTATAGTCTTCAAAATAAATTCGAAAATTAAATTCCCAGTCAGGGCAAAGCGTAATGACTGTTCCGCCTGGTTTAAGTACCCGATAAATCTCCTGAACTAATTTTTCTGGATAATAGAAATGCTCAATGACGGATTTTGAGTAAATAGCATCAAAATAATCATCTGGATATGGTAACGGCTCATTTTCTAGGTCTGCTGTTTTTAAATGAGCTTGAGGGCAGTATCTTTCAGCTGCTCGCGAGCGATCTACACCATAACCCTGCACACCGCAATCAATGAAGCCACGTAAAAATTCACCACGGCCGCAACCTATATCAAGAAATTTGTCGCCTTGCTTAAGTCGGTATCTATCAAATAAATAGCGTGCCAGTTGTGCTGGATAGCTTGTTAATGGTCTGTCTTTTTCACTATACACAACATCAACATAATCTCGTTTTGTGCTCGTCATACGCTCAGCTTCTCTACAAGTTCAAGCAACACGCCTTCCGGCCCCTTGCAATAAATTACTTTTACCGTGCCATCAGGCGAATATTGTGGTGGTGCTGGAAATGAAGCCCCCGCTACGCTTAGTTTTTTATATGCCTCATCCAGGTTGCCAACCGTCATAGCTAGGTGAGTAAACCCAGTAGAATAGGGTTTGCCCTGCCATGTAGGCAGGTCAGGATGCGACTGAAAATGAAGCAATTCAATCATACCGCCTTCAGGCGCTGTCATCTTTACCGTAGTTACAAGCACATTTTTTAAGCTCATCATGGCATCAATGTGTGGGCCTGACTCATCCATCTGTTTTTCTACTCTAAACCCCAGTAGGTCTCGCCAGAAAAGCAAAGCACCATCCAGGTCAGCCACTACCAAGCCAGTGTGGCGGATCTGAGTAATCATTGCGCAGCAACCTCGGCGATGGCTTCGCCCAAGACATCTACGCCTTCAAGTAATGCTGCATCAGTGATCGTCAAAGGAGGGCCAATCTTAATGGACTCGCGACCGGTATGAACGACCAAAAGTCCTTTTTGCATGCACAGTTCAGCGACTCGACTGGTGAACGCTCCATCAGCTTCGCCCGTTTCAGGATGCCGAAATAATACGGCGGCAATTAACCCACGTCCCAGTAATTTATCGATACGGTTAGGGTAATGCACTTGTAGCTCACCCAAGGCGGTAAACAAAAGATCACCCTTTCTGGCTGTTTCAGCTACCAGGTTTTTGCTCTCGATTTCTTCGATAACGGCCAAACCTGCAGCGCACACCAATGGGTTTGCAGAATGGGTGCTACTCATATTGCCAACATCGGGTAAGTCCATGATCTCGGCACGACCTAAAACGCCAGAGAGGGATACACCTCCACCCATACCTTTACCGCAACAGATTAAATCGGGCGTAACGTCATAGTGCTGAAAACCAAACGCACGACCTGTTCGCCCAAAGCCCGCCTGCATTTCATCAAAGGCTAAAAGGATGCCATTTTTGCGACATATCCGTTCGATAGATTGTACAAACTCTACTGGATAAAAGACAGCGCCCCACCCTTGAAAGGTTTCTAGCATGAAACCACAAATATCTTGCGCAATATCAATACCTGCTGCCGTCAACTTGCTTAAGCCTTCATCAAGGAATGCCTCTGGGCTAAGCCCATTAAGCACCCAGGGGTATGGGAACGGAATATGATGTATATCAGTATCTTGATAGCCAATCCACTCGCGCTGTCCCAAATTACTGCTCATCATCTGTGCCCCCAGTGTGCGGCCATGCCAGTTTCCTTCTATACAAATAATTCCACGGCGGCGTTTGTTTTGCTTTTGCCCCTGCATGCGCATAAGCTTCAATGCAGCCTCGGTGGCTTCAGTTCCAGCCGATAATAGGAAAGCTTTCTCAAAAGGCTTACCCGCAAAATTCACCAACTTTTCTAGGTATTTAGCACGCGTCTCATTGCCGTAGGCATAACAACTAAAAATAGGTTTATCGAGCATTGTCTTGATTGCAGCAGTTACGCGCGGATTAGAGTGCCCAACATTCGCCACAAAGATGGTCGATGTAAAATCAATCCAACGATTGCCGGCACTATCAAAAACACTAAAATCCTCTGCGCGATCCCAAACAAGTGGCAACTGGCCATGCATGGATCTCGACTCAAAACGATCTAACTGCTCAAGAATCGCCTCGGTGCCAGGCGTTGGAATCGTGGTTTGAATTCGCCTGTGCGCTGTTTGAACAAAGGGTACTGTTTGGGGTGTTCGTGTGAATGAATGTGCAGCCACAATGACCTCAATCGAAAAGTTGTGTGTAAATGTTTGGATTACGCGCAAGTTGATATTCAAGAAGTGCAAAGTCATCTTCCGTATCAACCTCCACCACTGTTGGGGTAATGAAGGGCAATACCCAATCACCATGAATCAAGCCATTAGCGCGTATAAATTGCGTCGATAATACATCAACGTAACCATTGGCCTGATAGGTAGCTGGGAATTGCTGGCGTGCATTATTGGCAGCATCCAATGCAGTACTCTCGGCACCTACTCTTTTAAATTGACCTTCTGGCGTAATTTCAAAAGTTTTGTAGGCGGATTCGGACATCTCATGTGCCGATCTTAATGCCGACGCCCGACTGCTGTTTTGGAACAAGTTAATTGCGGCATCAATCAAGGCTGGATCTCTGAATGGTGTTGTCGGCCTAACATGAACAATGTATTCAGGCTCGTCACCATTCGCTTTAAGCCAATCCAAAGCATGTACAATAAAATCATAATCTGTGGCACGATCACCAGAAATTTCTGCGGGTCGCAGAAACGGTGCTTCTGCACCTAGTTGGATTGCCAACTTTGCGTATTCTTCAGAGTCCGTTGAAACAATCACGCGGTCAATAAATTTCGCCTTCTTTGCCGCCATGATTGACCATGCAATCAACGCCTTACCACCGAGTATACGAGTATTCTTATTGGGCACTCCTTTTGAACCCGACCGTGCCGGAATTAATGCAACAACCTTACTCATAGCTTACCCTTTTTCTGAAAATATATTTCCTCCACCAGTCCACACAAAATATGTCCTACCAAAATGTGGCACTCCTGTATGCGGGCGGTATCAGTTGATGGTATACAAAGGCAATCGCACATTGATTTTAATTGTCCGCCACTTGCCCCCGTCAAAGCTGTTGTAACAATTCCTAACTCCTTTGCCACCGCAACGGCGGCCAAAATGCTGGGGCTGTTGCCACTGGTGGATATAGGAATGAACACATCCCCCAGTCTTGCAATGCCGCCAAGCTCTCTTGCAAACACTTGCTCGTAACCGAAGTCGTTACCGATGGCGCTAATGGCAGAGTTGTTAGTACCTAAGGCTAGCGAGGCGAGTGGCGCACGATCAAACAAGAAGCGCGAAGTGAATTCGGCAGATAAATGTTGCGCGTCGGCAAAGCTACCACCGTTCCCGGCAAAAATAATCTTGCCACCCGATTTTAAGGACGACAGGCACACGTTTGCCAAAGCCTCTATCTGCGCAATGATTTGCTGGTTTTCCAACACAGACTGCTTGACGGCAATTGATGCTTCAATTTGATTTCGGATTTGGGTTTGCATATACACTGATTTTTACTGGTCGGTCATTTCCGCTGCTGCACTTTCTTGGGCGCATTTTTAATTGCTTTTATTTTGGAAACAGTTCCCGCAGGCTGTGCTGCTTCAATTTCTTGCCGTTCCCGCTCCAACTCGTTTCGCAACTCATCCTCGGAGGGTAAAACCAGCCGGTATTTACTGGCAAATAACTGTTCATTTCCATCCAATACCGAATACCGGACTACGGAGGCATCCTTGTGACCACAGAGAACAATACCCACCGTTGGATTATCGTCAGACCCGCGCCGAAGTTGGTCGTACATGCGGACATACATGTCCATTTGCCCGTTGTCCTGATGCGCCAACTTGCCCGTTTTTAGATCAAACAAAATGAAGCACTTGAGCAGGTAGTTATAGAAAACAAGATCAATATAAAAATCTTGCGACTCAGTGCTGATGCGTTGTTGGCGTGCGACGAAGGCGAACCCTTTACCCAGTTCAAGCAGGAAATTTTGCAGCTTATCCATTAACGCCTGCTCAAGCGTTGACTCCAACAACTTGCCAGCACCTGGTAGACCGAGAAACTCCAGCATTACCGGGTCACGTACAAATTCGCGCGGCGATTGCGCCATATCCTGAATGTTGGCCTCTGCTTCGTCGGCAACAGCACCTTTTTCCTTGCTCAGCAACAGACGCTCGTAATACAAGGTGCCAATCTGGCGGTCGAGCGCGCGGGAACTCCAGTTTTGTGTGGCCGCTTCGTTCATGTACCATTGCCGTGCCGCTTTGTCATCTACGCGCAGCAAATTACGATAGTGAGTCCAACTCAATTCGTGACGCAGTGCGTCACGAATTGGGAATGCCTGAAAAAATAAGCGCATGTAGCGTAGGTTTGAAGCATCAAAGCCTTTGCCAAATTCTCCTGTCAACGAATCGGCCAGACTAGATAACAACTTCTTGCCGTAGGTGGCTCGTGCCTCGCCCTGTTGCTCAAACTTGACGATGTGCTGGCCGATTTCCCAGCAGGTTTGCACCTGAATCATGTCCACGGCGCGTAAAACCCGCCCACGGCCATCACGAATCAAGCCGCGCAGGGATTCAATCAAGCCGGACAGCGGCGGCACATTAGCTGCTGTGGTTAGGGTGGGCTTAGTCATTACAGAGCCATCTTCGCGACACGCAACCATTGTTCAATTGACTCACAGCTTTCCTTCCAGACGCTCCATAGCTACCCAAAATCCTTCTCCGCCATTCTTATGACCTTGCCAAATTTCCGGGATGAATGAAGCGTCTGGGCAACCATATTTTAGAATAGCGCCGAGTCGCTTAAAGTCTATATCGCCCTCACCAATCTGCAGGCCTTCTCCATTTAGCCCTTGGGCATCACCCAAATGCAGGTGGGCGGCCAGTGGAGCGATTTTTTCAGCAAATTCATAAAAATCAATGCCGAAGTGATTGCAAGTCAACCGTGTGTGGGAGATATCAAAACACATGCGTAGTTTGAGCTTGCCACACCATTCAACAATTTCGTCAATCTTCACAAAGATGTTCTGGTAGCGCTGACCACCAAAATGCCAAGGGAACGGCGCCATGGTTTGCGGAATAAGTTCTACGCCATCCATATCCAGTTCACCCAGACTTTTTGCAAAGCGTTCGTAATAGGCTTGAATCACTTCAGGAGCTAATGGCTCATCCATAGTAAAGCCGCCAATATTTGCAACAATCATCGGGCGCGAGGTCTTTGGGAAAAAACGTTTAAGATCACGCGTGATGTCGATAACGCGCTGCGTTTCTAACACAGACTGCGTGCGATAGGCTTCGTCAGGCGAGGCTAAATCCATCAAACGGCTATTGGCAAACAACTCTGGTGCATGGACAACAAAGCCACAGGGATAAGTGCCTTGCAAAAAGTCATCCGGCTTCAGTTCCATATCAGAATAGGACAGGTGGAATTCAAACAGGTCTGGCTTGATGCGGGCATAATATTCTTGAAAGTCGTGGTAGCGCACAGGCACGCCCCAAGGCCTTGAAAAGTGATACGGACGTGGCTCGATGCGTTCATCACACAAGTCGGAAGGGTAGAAAAAATCTTCCTCAATCATGTCATGCTGCAAGGTGCGGCCCAACAGGTCTTCATAGCGCTGAGGAGATAAACCTTGTCCGGGGCTACGCACCTTGATATGTGACGCGCTTAGCACTGTGCCTTTACTAAGGGGCATTGCAGAAACCAGGCTTTTGCCGAGGTTTTCACGGTTAATCATTTCACCCTGAGACAGTTGTCGCTCTTTACCTTCGCCCAAAGCTTCTTCAATTTCGCGGATGCCTTCGATCATGCGTTTGAATTCGGCATGGGTCAGGCTGGCAGCATGGTCTGGGCCTTCCATGGTTCTGTCCAGCGTAAAGTGGCGTTCAATAACACAGGCACCCAGCGCCACGGCGGCCAGCGAAACATTGATGCCACGCTCATGGCCGGAATAACCGACCAAGGGATGAATTTCGCTCAGTTGATGCATCCATTTAAGATTTATGTCATGCAACGGTGCGGGATAAGTACTGTTGCAATGAAGCAAGACAAAAGCCGCGTTGTGGCGCTTGAGGAAATCAACGGTGATGCGGACTTCTTCGGGGCGGCTCATGCCTGTGGAGAGGATTAGCGGTTTGCCCGTGCCGGCTAATTTGTCCAGCAACGGCAGATTGGTCAGATCTGCCGAAGCTACTTTATAAGCCGGTACGCCCAGTCCTTCAAGAACATCGACACTGCGGGCATCCCAAGGGGTGCAGAGATACAGTATACCTTTTTGCGCGCAATGGTCGGCGAGGCGGCGATGATCATCCACGCTGAGTTCGAAGCGACGCAGCAAATCAAGCACATACTCGGTACCGAGATCCTCGCCATCTTTGCGCAAGGTGCGCTGACGGTAGACTTCATCAAGGTGTCGCATTTGAAACTTGGCGCAGTCGGCCCCCATATCAGCAGCCAAGTCAATCATTTGAAGGGCGCGTTCGAAACTGCCATTGTGGTTGTTGCCAATTTCTGCAATAACAAAAGTGCGGTCTGCACCTATGACGTGTTTTCCGATTGTTATATTCATGAGGCTTTAATTTCCAGGTGATTTTTGCGTTCGCGTGCCGTCCAGGCATGCAGTCCTTCGGGCTCAAAGCGGAAGGGTCGGATTTTGAGACCGGTCTGTTCCAGGTTGGCCATCAACTCGTGTTTGCGGAACGGCAGCACATAGAACAGGAAAAACCCGCCTCCGCCAGCGCCCAAGAGCTTGCCGCCGATAGCACCATGATTGAGAGCGCTGTCGTAAATAGCATCAAGTCTTGCGGTCGAAATTTTACTGCTGAATTGGCGTTTGAACTGCCACGCTTCATGCAGCGACTGGCCAAATTGTAGCAGTTTACCACGCAATAACTGGTTGCGCATACGGTAAGTGAGTTCGACATTGGTTTTGACTTGCTGGCGGATATGTTCCTTCTGCATTTGCTGGCGTTGGTCTTGGTGGATATCACCCGAATCATGCGTGGTGCCGGTGTCACAGAGGATAAGGCTTTCTTCTAATTCCAGCAGGGTGTCGGTATGGATGCGCAGTGGATGGACGATATTTTGATCCATCCGAAATTCCATGAAATTAAAGCCACCAAACACGGTGGCGTATTGGTCTTGCCAGCCACCCGCCACGCCAAGATAAAGACGCTCGGCCTGATAGGCAATTTCGGCAAGTTCGTGCAGATCCCATTGATCACGACGGAATTGGTTGAAGCAACCTAACACCGCCGCTGAGACCACGGCAGAACCGCCCAAACCGGAATTCATCGGGAAGTCTGAATGCAGGTAAAGCTCAAAACCAAAGTCTGGATGGATGGCTTTTAATAGCGCTTGAATGAGGCCGAAACGGCCTTTTTGCTGCATTGCTCTTTCAAAATTATCGGCAACCAGCGTTTCACTAATATCGCGCGAGTTGATGATGATTTTTTCGTCATCGCGCAAGCGCAGGGTGGCATGACTGTAAAGGGAAATGGCCGTATTGATCACCGCACCGCCGTCACCCGCAAAGTAATGCGTTAAGTCAGAGCCGCCACCGCCAAAGCTGATTCGGACGGGTGAACGGGCGCGTGCGTAAACCGGCTCTTCTGCCTGAACGGGCAAGTGGTCACTGCTCACAATGCCGGTCAATTTACGATCCGCATCCAGAATAGGAATGACCTTGGTACGATTGTCCAGCTTTTTCAGTAGCATTTCACGCGGGGTATCTGGCGTTACCCAGATAAATTCGACATTGGCACACACTGCGATGGACTCATCCAGCGACACGCCTTCGAGCAACTTGCGGCGAATATCCCCATCAGTGGCCAGGCCGACCACGGCACCCAAGTGGTCTGTTGTGAGAATAAAGCCATGGTGATTGGCGTCAATCTGCAAGAGTGCTTCACGCAGGGGTGCGCTTGCGGCAATCAGGAAATTATTTAGCTGCACAAAGCACCTTTACGATCCGCTGCAATCCAGCGACAAAAACGGTAATAATCATCAGGGATACCAATGTCAATAAAATCAGTTTGAAGGGTGACTGCTTGCAACACGCCACTGGCTACCATGGCAGGAAAAGTCAGTCGTTCCAGTGAAAACGGTAAGTGATCCCAGTCTTGGAACAATTCGGCATTCAACTGGCATAGGCCGGCGTTAATCCAACCTGCACCTTGGTTGTTGTTCTTTTCTTGAAAGGCGCTGACGCGGTGTTGCTGATCAAATTGTACACGACCATAGCGGGTGGCATCGGGCAGTTCTACCACGGCCATTGCTGGTGCCGTTGCCTGACACACCTCTGTTATGCCCGTGCCCAGCCAAGTATCGGCATTGGTGACCAAAAATTTGCCTGTAAGCTGTAAGTGCTCAACGGCATACGCAACTGCGCCACCGGTATCCATAGGCGTGGGTTCTACCAAGCAATGCACTTCGCAATCTATCAGCACGCCAGTTTGTTGCTCTTGTTGCAGAAAGCTAATAACCAGGTCTGCTTGATGATGCAACAGGAAAGCAAAAGAGTTGATACCTTGATTTTTCCAATGTTCAATTTGCAATTGTAAAAACGGCACTTGGCCCACCGGCGCCAAGGCTTTTGGCACTTCGGCCACCACTGTCTGTAGGCGCGTACCAAAGCCACCAGCCAAAACCAGCAATTTCATAGAGCCACCCTTTGTGGTTCAGCTCTGCTTAGCACAGGAAGCGCATCAACAAGCGCGATAATGCGCTTGTAAGCAATATTGTGCAACCCGGCAGGGTCGACTGGTGCAAACAAAAGATTACAGCCTACGCCAGCAATCGTACCAGCTTGTATATCACCAGGTTTGTCACCAATCAAAATAGAATTCTCCAAATCCAGATTCAGTTCACGTTGTGCTTGCAATATCATTCCGGGGTGCGGTTTGCGGGATGGATCATCTTTTTTATATTCGCCGATACCTTCTGTGGGGTGAAATGGCGAAAAATAGACTTTAGCAATTGGTGCGCCCTGCATTATAAATTGATCACACATCCATTGGGTCAACTCGTGAAACTGCTGCTCGGAATAAAACCCGCGCGCAATGCCGGCTTGGTTGGTGATGACCACCAGTTTGTAGTGCTGCGCATGGGCTGCCCTCGCCAAATCAAAGATACCATCAATAAAGTCAAAGTTTTCCGGCCTATATACGTAACCGTGATTGACGTTGATGACACCATCACGGTCGAGGAACAGGGCGCGGTGTTGCAGTAACATTAGTTGGCCAGTTCTAGGTGTGCAATCAAAGTATCGCACTTGGCTACGGACGCCAACGCATTGTCGTAGGCTGTTTTAAGTTCCCGGCTATCCAGAAATGCCCATTGTTGATGGCCGCCTGGTTTGCCCTGACTGAGCCAATGCAGATGATTGGACAGTGGGTAGCGCTGGTACTGTTGTATCGACACGATGCGCAGGCTTGCCTTTTTGGCTAAGTGGCTTAGCGTTTCGGCATTAAACAGAAACAAGTGCTGACTCCAATAGGTAAATTGCTGGAAAGCCGATGAATCATAAAGCGTCAAGAGGGCATCTTCTGAACTAGGCACCTCAACAATCATGCGGCCGTTCCTGGAAAGTTTTGCTGCCAAGGTTTTAAGTATGGCGATCGGGTCAGATAAATGCTCGACCACATGAAAGGCGGTGATTAAATCGTACCCCCCCCCCGCAGATTCCATATCCGGATGGATGGTGATTTGGTCATGCCAATGCTTTTGCACCCGTAGTTCGAGTTCAATACCCGCTACAGACTCTGCAAGTTGTCGTGCTTTATTCAAAAAACCGCCCGCACCACATCCAAAATCCAGCAGCTTCTTATTGGGCAGTATAGCTTTCAAGCTATCAAAACGGCGCTGATCATCCCAGTCGGTATCTTTCAACCAAGCATCCATAGTTACTGGATCAGCACCATGCATGCCAGAGTCTTCATAAAAGCCAGCTTGAATATGCTCCAACGAGCTTAAGGTGACCAATCCGCAATTGGTACATTCCAGAATTTTTAAATCTGCCGCATCACGGACTTGACCCTTGCGGGTATTGAAAGATGTTGAGTCGCAGAGATAACAGTTCATGGGATACCTGGCTAAGCCACTTTGTTGACGATGTCTTGATAATTGCAGACACGCTTGATGCCGCCATCACCCAGTTCTACGATCTGCGTGCAGTTTTTGAGGGTTGTAAGGCGGTGGGCGATTATAAGTATGGTGAGGTCTTCGCTTAAGCTTTCAATAGCTTGCATGACCGCTTGTTCTGTTTCGTTGTCCAGCGCACTGGTTGCTTCATCAAAAATCAGGACGCTGGCTTGTTTATATAGTGCTCGTGCAATACCGATGCGTTGTCTTTGGCCTCCGCTTAAACGCACGCCACGTTCACCAACCATAGTGCTGTAGGCTAACGGTTGATTTTCGATATACTCAGCAATTCTTGCTTGCTGGGCAGCCTTGCGAACTCGCTTCAGGTTAATTTGTTCTGGTGGTATGCCAAATGCGATGTTTTCAGCAACAGTGGAGTCTGCCAGAAAAATGCTTTGCGGAACATTAGCAACTGCTCGTTGCCATGCACGCTGGTGATCTATTCCAATTGGTAGTCCGTCTACCAAAATTTGCCCATGCGACGGTTTAAGCAAACCCATTAATAGGTCTACCGTCGTGCTTTTGCCGCTGCCGGTACTGCCGATAATCCCGATGCGTGCGCCTTTGGGGATGGTTAAATTGATGCCATTAAGCACCCAAATGCCATCAGTGTGGTATTGAAAGCTAACATTATCAAAACGAATGCATTGTCTTATTGCAAGTGGTTTGGGCTCAGGCTGGTTAGCTTGTTCCGGCAAAGGTTGATTAAGCAGGGCAAGCACATCGGCGAGTGAAGTCTTGCTTCCCGCCACAACTGACCAGTTGCCATAAAGCTGTTGCATCAGAGGCAGTAGCCGTTGGGCACCAAGTGCGAGCATGCCCAGTATTGGCAAAGCTGCTGCCACGCCGCCTGGTCGGCGACTTAAGGCCAGGACAAAGGCAGCGATCAGCGCCATGCCTAATGCTTCCATAGCGTAACGTGGTGCTTGATTGATAAAGTTATTTTCACCACTAGCACGCTGCAGCCGAAGAATAGCTTTGCTGTAGACGTTGCAATAAACCGTCTGTGTTCCATCCAATAGTACATCACGGATGGCTCCCAGACCTTCTTGTAGAGACTTAATGACTTGTGTTTGCTCTTTGGCGATGCATTGGCTGTTATGTACCAACCGGCGACGAGTGAGCCAAGCTATAAAGCCATAAGCAGATCCAAAGCTGGCAGCAGCAAGAGTTGCTACCATTGGGTCAATTATTAGCAATGTGGTCATGATGGCTATAAACAAGGATATTGATGTAATTACTGCGACCACAGATATCAATACAGATGTTGCAGTGCCTACCTTTTGGGTAATGCCACTGATGATCTCGCTGGTGCTACGGGCTATGTGTACATTGTAGGCTTGGTAGAGCGTTCGGCGATATACCTCGATGCTGAGATCAGCGCCGGTGGCGTTGCCAAGCCGGATGCTGACCCATAGTAACAACAAGCGTAACCCGCCCGCTACCAATGCAGCGGCCGCAAATCCGATGGTAAGAGGTAGTACGAGTTCTTCACCCGATGTGATCCCTAACGCTCTTATCATACCGGCCAATAAGGGGGAAGCAAACACCTTTTCTGGCTGGGTGAGGATGCCAATAAAGGGAATGACAGCACCAAGACTAACTACCTCGGCCAAAGAACTGAGCACTGTCAAGCCAAGTAACAAGACGAACTGACGACGTCGACGTCTGCTGATGTGTTGCCAGAGTCGAATTAGTAGTTGGTTGATAGGTTGTTTGTTATTCATTTTTAACGTCAATCAGATTGTTTAAGCTTGCTGCAACCCGTAAGGCGAATAAATTGTACTGTGGATTTGCGCTAGCAATCCACCAAAATGGTGCTTCGATGCAACCTGCACATTGGCGGTTTTCTATCGCAAAACCGCCCTACAAGTTATCAATACAATAGGTGGACAGACCACTGTTTTCTGCTGTTCTTTTAATCAGGGTAAAAATCTTTGGACATAATCTGTTCTTTTGACCAAGGACAAGATTTGGGAAATACCTTGCGTGCAATGCCTGTTTCTTTTACTACATCGTCAACAGCATCATCCCAGACGTCGATTTGCCAATCAGCATCAGTAAGCGATACCTTTAAGCTAGGCGTTTTACAGATTCGCCTCTCGATTCTTTCCCGCTGGGTGCGGATGGTGTCTTCCCAACTGCACCCGCGCCTTTCCGGTTGATACTCCCATTTTAGAAGATGACACAAAAGTACCGCCATTCGGCTAGCGAGTTCGCGTTGTTCGCTTTTACCCACGTCTTCAATCTCCTCGGCAATATGTTCAATGTCCAAATGGGAAAATTGTCCTGAACGCAACAAGTTTACTTGTTCCTGCGCCCAAGCAATAACATCACTATCGTAACTGGTTTTCATGAATACCTCACAAGTTCAAGCGATCAATGGGGTCACCCATTAGCCTGCCGATGGATGTTATGGCCTTCCTTGCTATTCGGCAGTGCCTTGAGTAGTGTACCCTTGGACATTCGAAAAGTCATATTGCTTTTAAGTTTAATGCAGGTGAGTGGGGAGCGGAGTACGAGTGGGTCTTGGTTTAAAAACGGAGTGCAATCGCTTTAGCTATTGCTTTAAAACAGCTAAAGCGGTTTTACTCCGGTGGTATGCATAATTTATCGGTATTGGATCAGACCGGTTAATTTTTGCAAGTTGTTGTTTTAGCCACTGGCGAGCCAGTTTAATGTTGTTTTTTTATCCGCCAACGCTGCCCTGTTGGGTGACGCTGGCGCGTCACTGTCTGCATTGCTGTTGGTTTTGGTATTAATTTTAAGAAATCGCTTAAGGTCATTGCATAACGTTGTTAACGAAGCGCCTAGTAATTTACCGCGATTGATACGCACCAGGTCGTGGCTCCAGTTATGGATGGCGGGTAGTATTTTATAGTGTTTGGTGTATTCGTAGGTATGTGGCGCATCCTCGAAGCTGATCATCTGTTCATGAAGTTTTTCACCCGGGCGAATGCCAATAATCTCGTGTTGGGCGGTTGGGACGGAGGCCAGCGCGATATCGGTTAACTTCATGGAAGGAATTTTTTTAACGTAGATTTCACCGCCGATCATGTCTTTAAAGGCGTGCCAAACCAGGTCTACGCCTTGTTCCAGGGTAATCATGAAACGGGTCATGCGGTCATCGGTAACACTCCCTTGTCGGCGAGAGATAGAAAAAACGGGATCACCGAACCGCGTGAGCCCATGACGTTGCCGTAACGCACCACGTAAAAACGGGTATCTTTTCCGCCCGCGTAGGAGTTGCCGGCGATAAACAGCTTGTCGGAGGTCAGTTTGGTGGCTCCGTACAGGTTGACCGGGCTGCTGGCTTTGTCGGTTGAGAGCGCGACTACGCGTTTTACGCCGTGGTCAATGCAGGCATCAATCAGGTTCATGGCGCCCATCACGTCGGTTTTGACGCATTCAAAGGGGTTGTATTCGGCGGTGGGTACTATTTTGGTGGCGGCGGCGTGGACTACGTAATCTATGCCGTTAAGCGCACGCGCCAGGCGATCTTTGTCGCGTACATCACCGATAAAAAAACGCACACGCGGGTCTTGTCCATAAAGCTTGGCCATTTCCCATTGCTTCATTTCATCACGGGAGTATATGACGAGGCGGCGCGGGTTGTAGTGGGCCAGGGTCATCGGTACGAAGGTGTGGCCAAAAGTTCTGGTGCCGCCGGTGATTAGGATGGATGCGTTAGTCAGCATGTGCGTTACTTTCCTTATTCTTTTGTATTACGGCTGTTGTGTGCTTGATGTTGTTTGGGTAGCTGCCGGTGTGTCGACGATTTGTTACGCGCCGGTGTGAGTGTCCGGCAACGCTCCCGCGCTGTGTGACGCTGGAGCGTCACTGTCTGCATTCCCACGCTGGAGCTTGGGAACGAGAGGGCGTGGTACGAGTGGCGAGGTGGCGAGGGAGCGTGGGAGCGAGTGGGTGGGTGTCATCCACACTCCCCGACACACATCGTTCCCATGCTCCGGCGTGGGAATGCAGACCCAGACGCTCCAGCGTCGCCATCAACACCCGGCATCCATAATCATTACTCACCTGCTCCGACTGCGCCACTTAAAAACCAGCACTTGAATGGCACCAATACCCAGCCACGGCCGCTTAATCGAGTTATTTAAGGGTTGCGACGCTGGAGCGTCGCTGTGCATTCCCTCGCCGGAGCGTCGCTGTGCATTCCCACGCCGGAGCGTGGGAACCAAGCTGGTTCTGGAGGTGCCAGGCGTGTCTGGGGGACATTTCTGCGTGATGCCTTGTCCTCTGTAAATCACAGTGGGCCATTTATTTTAGCCCATCATGGCTATTGATTGATAAGTCATAAAAAGTTTTTTTGACGATACCCGCAATGGCTGTGTGTTTTAATAGATTAACTATTTTTTCGCTTGCCCCACCCTCACCATAAGGATTGATGACTTGCTGCAAGCTCGTTTGGAAGTCGGTTGAATAAAGCTGTTCCAATGCGGCTGCAATGCTCTTACGGTTGGGTTGGCAGTTAATGACGCTTTCGGCTTGCAAGCTTCCTCGCTGGCGATCACCGATATTGATCGTGCCTTTCTTGAAGCTGGGTACTTCTGTCAGTCCACTGGATGAATTGCCCACCACGCCATCAACTTGGGCAGTGAGTGGCATGCGCTGGGTGTGACGCATTTCTAAAATTTGTTGCAATGCCTACATCTCTACTTTATTACGTAAACCTTGCAGCAACTCCATGTAAGTGACCGCTGAAATAATCAACATAGAATAGCTATCCAATTTTTCTGTCGCTTGTCGGAAGCCGCGTAAAGGCCAAATCAATACATCGGTATCCACCAGCACACCGCATCATCACCTTGTGAAGAGCCATCAGGCGCGTAACGCGGTGTGCGCAGATGTCGCAGGTAGGTGGGTACATCGGCCATCTCTTCACGATCACGCCACATACCAAAAGCGGGGGCATCCGTTATAAAGGGTTCTGGCGTGTGTGATGCAGGTTGAGCTGCCTCTGTTTTAATACGCACAGTTACGGTTTGCTCAGGCTGCACCTTTAAACGGTGAACCCACTGCTGAGGTAAATCACTGACTTTGAAATGCTCAATCACCAAGGTGGACTTAGTCATGGCGCGACAGCCACCAAATCTGAACTGCTCGGAATATTAATCAAACTTAATTTAAACACGCTCTCTCCAATTAACCGACCTGCGGAAAATGCTGTGCAATATAACTGTTGACCTGTTGAAAGAGGGCGCTCAAGTTTGTTGCGCCTTTTACAAAACGATTGATCGCACTTGTTCTCAGTTCTGGATCATCAGGGTAATCATGCGCCAAGGCATTTCGGACTACGCGAAAACGTTTCCACTCTTCAGCGGAAGGTATTGCGCCTATGCGCTCCAGCCTATTTAGCTTCTCGGCAAAGGTAACATTTTCAGGTATGGGTTCTTGTGCCAACACCAGAATGAGTGGCATAAGCTTCTCACCCATCGAATCTTGTAGCTTGGTGAAGCGGTAGGCAAGCGGGGAGTCGCTATTTTTGCGAAAGCTTTTTTGGGCATCCCTGCCCAACAAGCGGCAAAAATTACGCGACCGCCAATGCCTTCGGCGGCCCCAGCCGTCCTGCTTCACTCGTTGCATACCCAGCAAGGGGTATGCAACATAGTTATCGCAATGACTCGACGCGATTTCGGAAAGCCTGCATTTTCACTACGCAAAAAACGCTCCGTGAAAACACATGCCCTATCGCTTCTGGGGACTACTCGACTCCTGTCTCGCAGCGAATGAATGTCGATAATACGTAACAATGATTGCAATCGAAATCAGGATAATTTGTGTGTAACTTAAGGGTACGTAATGTCCCGTCTAAAGTTGGTAGCCCAAAATTGCTGCCGAAATTGACCACTTCTCCCAAGCCTTGTTCGGAATTGAGTGCGGCGATAAAGCCGACTACGGTATCCTGCGCATAGTTAAAATCCCGCGTGGGCGATACCGCACCCAATTTAATTTGCCGCTGGCCGTTGGCAATCTGGGTGATGATGGTAGGAATGACAGCACGGGCAGACTGACGCAGACCGTAAGTGTTAAAGGGTCTCGCAATGACCATCGGCAAGCCAATCGACGCATAGAAAGCATAAGCCAACTGATCAGCCGCGATTTTGGTGGCCGATTACGGAGACTGTCCCTGCAAAGGGTGCTCTTCGGTAATCGGCACAAAACGCGCTGTGCCATACACTTCGCTGGTGGAGGTGTGAATCACCCGCTTAACACCCAATTCACGCGCGGCTTGCAAGACATTAAGCGTACCTTTGTGATGTTGGTGTCAACGTAGGTATCGGGCGAATGGTAAGAATAAGGAATGGCGATGAGGGCTGCAAGATGCAACACGGCATCACAGCCTTTCATGGCATCTTTTACTCCATGGGGATCACGGATGTCACCGGAGAACACCTCAAACTGGCCTTTAACATCGGAGGCGCAATGATCCAGCCAACCCCAGGAACCAAAAGAGTTGTAGAGCACCAAGGCACGGACGTTATAACCGAGTCTCACCAAGGCTTCGGTCAGATGCGAACCGATGAAGCCGTCAGCGCCGGTGACCAGGATTTTAATTGGTGATTGGGTATTCATAAACTCACATTATCCTTTTAGCGGGTCTCTGGTTATATCGATTTGTGTGTTGGTGTATCGATGATTTGCCACGCGCCGGTCTGAGAGTCCGGCAACGCTCCCGCGTTGGGTGACGCTGGAGCGTCACTGTCTGCATTCCCACGCTGGAGCGGTGGGAACGAGTGGGTGGGGAGCGTGGTACGAGAGGGTCTTGGTTTAAATCGGAGTACAATCGCTTTAGCTATTGCCTTAAAACAGCTAAAGCGGTTTTACTCCGGTGGTATTGTTACGATGCTTATTTATGGGCAGTGACGCTTGGGTATTGGAACTCCTCCGGCAACGCGCCCGCGTTGAGTGACGCTGGAGCGTCACTGCCTGCATTGCCACGCCGGAGTAATGGGAACGAGTGGGGGGCACCCTATGTTTAATGTGCTGCCGATAGGTCGGTAAAAATGGCTTCAATGCTGGTTGCATCAAGTACGTTGTCTAGCCATTGTTCCAGCTCTGCTTCCGATGCTTGTGATATACGCTCAATGGCCCAGTCAGGTAGGGCATGAAAACGGCGCTCTAACAGGCGTCGTAAAGTTTTTTGCTCGCCTTTTAGTACACCTCGTTCCAATCCTCGTTCTAATCCTTGTTCCAGTCCCCGTTCCAGTCCCTGCTCCAGTCCCTGCTCCAGTCCCCGTTCCAATCCTTTGGCAATGGCCATTCGTTCTATGCTTGTTACATATTGCATTTTTGTGCTCTCCTCAAGGGCTTGAATTTCATGTTGTAGTTGCTGTTCCAGGGCTACGGGCAACTTCATCATCCAATCAATGATCCGAAATAAGTCGATGATTCTTTGTTTATCCCATTTTCGTTCGTATAAGATTTTAACCAGTAAATACTTGGCTTCATAGCGTTTTTTGTCATTCTTGCGGGTTTGTTGCGTCAAAATATGCGTCGCTGTTATTATGGCGAAGGTATTTTCTGAGGCTTTTAATGTTTCAAGTTGATCATGGTAATCGGTTAATTTGGCAACGGGAAATTCCAACGTATGTTTACAGTCCAAAACTTCATAGCCATAAGAGGTGGGTTTCCAGTTTTTATGTTGATCTGCCAATACGGCGAAACTGGCAACAGGACTGTCATATCGATCGTAAATCCGATAGTTATATACAAACATGCGTTTGGCAAATTCAGCTTGTTTGGTTCCTTGCACTTCAATGTGGATATAAATCCATTTTTGGCCGCCGTTGTGCAGCGTCACTCTAACCAGTTTATCAACAAAGCGTTTACCCAGTTCTGCGTCTTGCACGACTGCACGTAATTCTTGATCAAGAAATACAGGCTCTTCGGCCCAGTCTATTTGTCGATAAGCCTGCGGAAAGTAAAATTCGATAAATTCAGGTAGATAATGCTCAACGGCTTCTTTCCAGGGTGAGTCGTAATCGTCTGCCGGGGGCAATTCAAACGGTTCGTTTGCTTGGCTCATAATATTATTTTTTTTGTCTTGTTTATTATAAGTGGGTTAGCAAGAAGTTACAGGTCTTGCAATGGTGTTCCATGCGTTTTAGCCCTGGCTTTACAGTATATCATTTGAAAAAATTTTAGTGGGTTTTTGGTTATAACGATTTGTGTGTTGTCCGTATTGTTTTATTTATCCGGCAACGCTCCCGCGTTGCGTTTGGGCACGCTACCGCCATGCTGTTTCACGTTCAGCAAGCGCGGGTGTTGAGTTTGAGTTGTTTTTATTACGGTTTTGCTGTTGTGTTTTACGGTTAGGATTTGTACGGTTGCCTGGCTTTTTATGTCTTTTTTTGTTTTCTACTTGGTATCTGGATTAATTATAGTTAACTGTTTTTTTTATGCTCTTTTTTGCTGTCGGTGGTTTAGGTAGGTTGCCTATTGTAAATTACAGTGGGCGGTTTTTAAATACACCGGCAAAGTCTAAAAATATTTTATCTTCGCGGTAGGCCAGGGTTTTAAATTCTTTATGGGCGACTAAAAAGACGATGATGTCGGCTTTTTGGTAGGCTTCTTGGTAGTGTGTCAGTTTAAATACTGAATGGTCTTGGATGTTGGGTTCTACGATCAAAAAGCTGTTTTGTTCGCTTTGCATGACTTTGTTGGCGATGTATTTGGCGGGGCTTTCGCGCAGGTCGTCTATGTCGGGTTTAAAGGCGAGTCCCATGAGTGCTGTAACGGGTTTATAGCCGTGTTTTAGTTCAAAGTCGAGCATGGCGGTTTTGGTTTTTTCTGCGCACCAGAAAGCTTTGTAGTTATTGACTTCTCTGGCGATGCCTATGATGCGTGTTTCTCTGGGGTAGTCTGAGACGATAAAGTAAGGGTCTACGGCAATGCAATGTCCACCGACGCCGGCACCGGGTTGCAGGATGTTGATGCGCGGGTGTTTGTTGGCCAGATGGATAAGTTCCCAGACGTCGATGTCGGCTTTTTCGCAAATCAGGGAGAGTTCGTTGGCGAAGGCAATTTGTACGTCGCGTGAAGAGTTTTCGGTTAATTTACACATTTCCGCAGTACGGGCGTTGGTTTTGTGTAGGTCGCCTTTTACAAAGTGTTGGTAAAATTCAATGGCTTTAAGGGTTGATGCCTCGTTGATGCCGCCTATCACGCGGTCATTATAGATCAGTTCGTGTAGTACGTTGCCGGGTAGTACGCGTTCCGGGCAATAGGCGATATAGAGGTTGTTTTGCAATTCTGGACGGGCTCTAAAGATCAGTTCTGCCATTTTATCGGTAGTGCCCACGGGTGAGGTGGATTCTATGAGGTAGGTGTCACCCGCTTTTAAAAAGGGTAAAACGGTTTGGGTTGCGGCTTTAACAAAGGAGATGTCGGGTTCGTGATTATCTTTAAACGGGGTCGGTACGACAATCAGGTAAATATCGGCTTCGGTGGGTGTTAATGCGGCTTTAAAATAGCCATCACTTACGCCTTTTTTTACGACGGCTTCAAGTCCTTGTTCGATGATGTGGATTTTACCTTTGTTGATGGTGTCGACAACGGCGGGATTAAGGTCTACGCCATAGACCTGCAGACCATGTTGTGCGGCTATGGCGGCGGTGGGCAGGCCTATATAGCCCAGGCCCATGACGCATACTTTTTTTATCGGGCTCATTGTAGACCTTTCATAAAATTGATGATCCGTTCACAGGCTTTACCATCACCATAGGGATTATGGGCTTTGCTCATGGCTTGATAGGCGTAGGGGTTATCCAACAGGTTGTTGGTTTCTTTGATGATGCTTTGTGCGTTGGTGCCGACCAGTTTAACGGTGCCGGCATCCAGGGCTTCGGGGCGTTCAGTGGTTTCGCGCATGACCAGTACCGGCTTGCCCAGGCTGGGCGCTTCTTCTTGTACGCCGCCGCTATCGATTATGATGAGTTTGGCTTGGCTCATTAGATAGATAAAAACTTCATATTCCAGCGGTTCTATCAGGTAGACATTACTGACACCTGTGAGTAAGTCATTAACGGGTTGTCGTACGTTTGGGCTTAAATGGACTGGATAGACGATATTGAGGTGCGGCCTTGCCCTGGCGATTGTTTTTAATGCGCTACAGATGTCAATAAAACCTTGGCCAAAGTTTTCGCGTCGGTGGCCGGTCACTAGTATAAATTCTGCGGCTTTTGGATCAAAGCCTTTTTGTTTTACCGATTGGTGTGTGGCGTTACAAAAATCGGTGTCGGTTTCAAGTTTGTCTGTCATTAACAGTAAGGCGTCTATGACGGTGTTTCCGGTGACGATTATGTTGTTTGGCTCGACATTTTCTTTGATTAAATTGTCACGATTTTGTGCGGTGGGGGCAAAGTGATATCGGGTCAGTTGTGTGGTGAGTTTGCGGTTGGCTTCTTCCTGCCAGGGGGAATAAAGATTGCCGGTTCTTAGACCAGCTTCGATATGGGCAACGGTTATTTTTTCATAAAAGGCGGCGAGGCTAACGGCAAAGGTGGTAGTGGTGTCGCCATGTACAAAAACAAAGTCAGGTCGATACTCTTTAAAGACGGTTTTCATGCCGGTTAATATCTGGTTGGTGATGTCGTACAAGTTTTGATTGGGTTGCATGACATTAAGATCAAAATCGGCTGTTATGGCGAATAACGATAAAACCTGATCAAGCATTTCTCTGTGTTGTGCCGTTACGCAGACTTTGGTTTCAAAGCTGTCGGTTTGTGCTTGAAAGGCTTTTACCAGGGGTGCCATTTTGATGGCTTCCGGGCGTGTGCCAAATACCAGATAGATTTTTTTCATGGGTATTTAAAAGCGTTGGTTTTATGTATAAAAGAAAAGGATTTAAGCATGAAAATACCGAGTATTGGTGTAAGACCCGTTTTTTCGACTAGTTTAATCCGGCAACGTTCGCGCGTTGTGTGACGCTGGAGCGTCACTGACCGCATTCCCACGCTGGAGCGTGGGAACGAGAGTGGGGGTGGTTATTTTTTTGGTTGCCTTGGGCAAATTATCCTTTAATTTTTTGCAAGCTTACAAGGGGTATTTTAAGGGGTACTGTTTTATTTAATAAGTTAATTAAAACCATTGCCCGATTTTCGCCGTTAGGCATTTGGTAAATAGCTTCAAGCCCTACAAAGGGGCCATTGGTAATCAGCATGCGTTCGCCTTTGGTAAATAGGCTTTTGGGCTGGCTGCATACGCTGTTTTCTTGGTCGCGCAGGGTCTTTATCAATTGCTCGTCTACTTTGCCGGGTTCGTTGCCAAAGGTTACCATTCGGGAAACGCCCAAGGTCGAGCGGATAGGCCCCCAGCTTTTACCTGTTTGGCTTGTATCCAGGCGGATAAACAGATAGCGTGAAAAAAGTGCCTCTTCTATGATGCTTATCTGGCCTTTGTGCAATTTTTCAACGGTTATCAGGGGCAAGTAACATTCATATCCCTGTTGCTCAAGATTAAGCAAAGCGCGTTTTTCCTGCTGGGGTTTTGTGTGGATCACATACCAATGCATAAGCGTTTTAGATTTTTAATGGTATCTGATTGTACCGGATTATGGGGTCAATTTAAATTTGGCATTTGATTGATTTAATTGCATAGAAGTCGTAGCGTTAAAGCTAGCCTCATGGGAGTGTGTCATAAAAACTCATAAACGAGAAAAATGTTCGGCTTGCGTCCCTTTTGAGGAAGATAAATAGGCCGGCATCATAAAAAATGTCGATAAATTTAGATTTCATATTGACGACATCATCGCCCATTTCCCAGAAATACTTCCTAAGGGAATTACAATTGGCGGCTATGTGATGAAAGATAGGCGAGAATCTAAAAAACTTCAGATGCTTATCCGTAGAACAACCGTTGCAGGTAAAGACTACAGTATACGACCCTCTTTCATTATATCCTATTGCATGACGGTCTTTACAAAAATTACTCTATCTTCTCCGACCGAACAGGATAATTGTCCCCGAACAATTATCGTAAAAGTTGAGATTAGTTTTTAAATAGTGCAACGATTTTGCAACTGTTTGTGATATCTTCATGGCTTTATTGGGCTTACTTACATTGGTTATTAATTGTGGCAAACGAATAACTAATTGATTAGTATAATATTATTTATTGTAGTTAGGATTGTGATTCCGGTTGTCGCGGGTTCGAGCCCCGTCGTTCACCCCAAATAATTCAAGCAGTTAATCAATAGTTTAAATAAAAAATTGATTTCACCTGTAACAGATATCGTAAATTTTTTATCTAAAAATAATACAAGCCTTAACGCCAGCCACAAGGCTTATAATCTCCCTTCCCTGCCCTTCAAAATATTTATTGGCGTTTAATCTCAAACTTGCCTGCTTACCCAAGTATTTTGTAATGCCCTCCCCTAAACACTTCATCAGTTTTTGGAAATTTTTTGCTGCTGTTTTATACACCGATTAAATCCTATTGCTTACCAAAAACACACCTAACTTTCCGTAAGCATCCCCCCTTTGAAAAAACACCTTGTAACTATCAATTCAGCGCCCAATCTATAGCGCCACACTCAGTAAAGTGAGTCGTGATTGACCATAACTTAATGCGACAGCCCAAATTGTATTTTATCCAAATATACTAGGTTTTCTGTCTAAACCAAAAAAATACATAAATGCCAATTATTAACGAACAGACGGCAATGACCACACCTAAGTCATCGTATTGATTGGGCACAGACGAACTAACGATAGCGGTACTTCTGATGTAATGATGAGCACTTTCTTGAATCAAATCTTGAGCATAAGCTACCGAATATCCAAGCGCTAAAAGTAAAAAGACTAACCATTTTTTTATTTTTTTCATAATACTGATTCCGACTAATAATTGACTCAACTCACAATAATAGCGATTCACTATAGTAGTGATTCACTATAATATCACCTTTATTTCTAATGGGGACACTTACTTGCTAAATTTTTGTTTTTTATTTTTTGTTGGTTCAGTCCAAATTACTTACTTTAAAAAATAGAACACCGATGACACGGATTTAACGAATAAGCACGGACAAGAGAAGCGACACCCGTGCTCTATGATCAAAACCGGGATCTACTGAGTAGTTAGTTTACAAACAACAATTTTAGGTACTTAATCTTTCATAATATAGAAAACACATCACCCTGAATAATAAGGTATAATTAAAAATTTTGGTAACTCTAGTAAAGCATGTCAGAAACACATTCAGAACTGCAACGGCGCCGTACATTCGCTATCATTTCACATCCTGATGCCGGTAAAACCACCATTACCGAAAAACTCTTGCTGTTCGGTGGCGCCATTCAGCTTGCAGGATCGGTAAAAGGCCGAAAAGCGGCACGTCACGCGACCTCTGACTGGATGGAAATGGAAAAAGAGCGGGGAATTTCTGTAACGACTTCAGTCATGCAGTTTGAGCATAAAGATTGCATTATTAACCTGCTTGATACCCCCGGCCATGAAGACTTTTCGGAAGATACTTATCGAACGTTAACCGCAGTGGATTCGGCGCTGATGGTGATCGATGTTGCCAAAGGTGTTGAAACGCGAACCATTAATTTAATGGAAGTGTGTCGATTGCGCACTACGCCCATTCTTACGTTTATTAATAAATTGGATCGGGAAGGACGCGAACCGATTGAGTTACTGGATGAAGTCGAAAATGTATTAAACATCAAATGTGCCCCAATGACCTGGCCTATCGGCATGGGCAAACGTTTCAAAGGGGTTTATCATCTTTATAAAGATGAAATTCATTTATTCAGCGCACAGCATGGCGGAAAAATTGCTGAAGCCGAAGTCATCAAGGGATTAAATAATCCCAAGTTAGATGAACTGCTTAAATATCAGGCAGAAGAATTACGAGATGAAATTGATTTGGTCAAAGGCGCCAGTCATGAGTTTAATCTTGAAGATTATCTGGCGGGTAGTTTAACACCGGTATTTTTTGGTTCAGCCATTAACAACTTCGGTATTATTGAACTACTGGACGCCTTTGCAGAATATGCCCCCTCACCTCGGCCCAGAAAAGCAGAACAGCGATTGGTTTTACCCGAAGAAGACAAGTTTACGGGCTTTGTATTTAAAGTTCAGGCAAACATGGATCCGTCTCATAGAGACCGTGTTGCATTTTTACGCGTGTGTTCCGGTAAATTTGATAAAGGCATGAAGGTTAACCATGTCCGTCTGGGTAAAAACATTCAGGTTGGCAATGCCATCACTTTTCAGGCTGACTCCCGCAAAAGCGTAGAAGAAGCCTATCCTGGTGACATCATTGGCTTGCATAATCACGGCACTATTCAAGTGGGGGATACCTTTACCCAAGGCGAAATACTTAAATATGGCGGCATTCCCTACTTTGCTCCAGAATTATTTAGACGGGTAATTTTAAAAGATCCGTTAAGAGCCAAAGCCCTGCAAAAAGGCTTGGTACAATTAACCGAAGAAGGCGCAACCCAGTTATTTAAGCCGTTAAAAAATAATGACCTTATTCTGGGCGCAGTTGGTATTTTGCAATTTGACGTGACTGCCTACCGTCTTAAAGGTGAATACAATGTTGAATGCGTTTATGACGCCATACCTATCTCAACAGTGCGCTGGGTAAGTTCTGACAAACCCGCCAAACTTGAAGAATTTAAGAACAAAGCCTTTGAAAATCTAGCAGAAGATGGCGGCGGGTATCTGGTTTATTTGGCCAATAGCAGAGTAAACCTACAACTGACGGAAGAACGTTGGCCAGATATTAAATTTAGTTCGACCAGAGAATTATAAGCGCGTACTTGTTGGTTTTGAATTTTAAAAAAATCCCCAAGTGGGCGCTTGGGAATTAAGAAAATAACGAAGAAACGTAACGATTATAGTTTCGGCATAATCCATTTTCGACAAAGCGAAAGTGCTTATAAGCCACACTTAATGAAAAAAGCTTAATCAGCCAGGCGCTTACTGATGCGCTCATAAGCCTCTTTAAGCTCTTCACCGATTATTTTCACCTTGGCTATTAACTCTTCAGATGTCTCTTTTGAATCATCAGCGATCTCGGCGGCTTTTATTTTTAGAGCATCCCACTTTTTTTCTGCTTCTTCAAACTCTTCTTTCGCATCCATAGAAGCGAGATGCAGCTTAAGAATTATTCCATCGCGTTCTGATATCAACTTTTCTAATAAATTATCTAATTCAATCTTAATTGGCATGTTCCACCTCACTATTGCTGGTTAAATTTTCTAATAACAGGATAAAATGCATTTGTTCATGGTAAATACTTTTTTAGTATAGCTATTTCTAAAAACTTTGCCTTTTATAGACCCCACCTTTCAAATCGTTTAGAAAAAAGTCACCTCTAAAATGCTTACTCATTAACGCCCTACGGAAGATAAGTATATATCACTTCGCACCACGACTAACACTAATAGTTAGCCGCCCATGATTTAAAGCCCCCCCAAAATTGTGATAACCCAATATTTAACGTCCAGAACTACTCACTTTAATCAGGAAAATTAACCAACGTTAAACCTGGCCGCGTTATAAATTCTTTTATCTCTGTCCCTCTAAATTTGTCAAAATCCACATAATATTAAACGGTGTACCTACTGGTTTACGTCGAGCTTTTGAACTGTATCTTTAAATAATTTTCTGATACCAAGCATTTTTTAAACCCCAAAGCACTTTAATATCGCCACAGAAAAAAACAGAAAAAACTATAATAATAAAAAATAATATTTAGAACATATTGCAATGTTGAAATATTCAACTAATATGTAATTAAAATATTAACTATTTGGGTATGGTGCTTTTTTACCGACACTAACCCAGCTTTAAAAAACTATTTTGTTATTTAAAAATAAAAAAGGGATACCAAATGCTAACCATTACACCTTCATCGCTTATTTTACCTGATGCTTATGAAGACAATGATACTCACAACAGTACCGTAAACCATCCAAAAGAAATGCTGTTGAGAAATAGTTTTGAATTGCTTAATAAGCTTGACGCTAAACTGCCGACCCACTTATCAGCAGACCTTAAGGTTGTTAGTCCGGCCAATACCCAGCCTAAGCTCGAAGGAAATTTTGCATTACTTATAGATGATCTTGCAAATATTGAAGCAGAAGACACAACCTTATCAAGTAAAGCGCTTAATAAAAGATACAGTGCCATTTTACCGGGTCGATCTTATGGCATAAATGAGATTATATTTGAACAAACTGATTTAAATCATTATTTATCAACACTTACCGCTGAATTTGAAAATTTTGAGGGCGGTAAAATCACCCTAGATGTGGATAAAAATGTTTCTTTTTGCTGTATAGATCAAGCTATCGTTAAAATTATTTTAAATAATATTCTTTCAAATGCCGTTAAATATTCTGATGGTCAAATGAACATTCGTTTATCGGTAGCATTGTTTAATTTTAAAAATGAAAAATGGCTTAATTTTTCAGTGACTGATACCGGCATAGGCATGTCTTCTGATCAGATTGAAAATATTTTTGAGCCTTTTTATCGGGCCAATCCATTTAGCTATGTTCCGGGAAACGGTCTTGGAATGACGGTTGTAAAAGAGCTGATTGGTGATTTAAATGGCAGCGTAGATATAAAAAGCACTCTCAACGAAGGCACAACCATTAATGTTAAATTAAAATTTTTTCCAACACCAAGCTCAATACTTGCCTAAAACCAGACACGCTAACAATAGAACACGGACTTAATAATTTAAGGTCTTTTTTCGGCATCCTTCAAAGAAGCCCAAAAGTAGTTCACACTTTTTTATCCAAAAAAAGACTAACAATCCCTGCAGATCGGGTTAAACGCTAGACGTAACAGGACACAGATACTTAGATTTGTCGGGTTACGCTTTCGCTAACCCGGCACGATGGTAATTGCAAAAAGTGTAAACCGAATAATGAAAGAAGCCCTTTTTTCTACTAGAAATAAAATCCGTGCTATCCCTTATCGAAGCCAACATCTACCGGGCACTTACCCAAAAAGAGGCTGACCGACTCAGTTAAGGGTAAAAAATAAGAAACAAGTACCCAAAAAACAGCATCAGATGTACATGCCCCTGCAACACCGTAGTACGACCGGTCATCAGCGTGATAAGCGCTGTCAACAAACTGGCATAAAGCAATGTTGATCCAGCCCCCGTTACCCCTATGGTCAACTTTAAATCCTGTAATCCTGTCGCCAACATTATCGCGGGAACAGTCAAAGCGATTGAAGATAACACCGAACCCAAGCAGATATTAACAGACCGCTGCATATTATTATCCAAGGCACTACGATACGCACTTAAACTTTCCGGTATAAGAACCAAAGAGGCAATAATTAAACCCGCCAGTTCTATGGGTGCGTGTAGCGTTTCTATACCGTAGTTAATAAACCCACCAAAAAAATCCGCCAACAACACAATCGGCGTAACCGAAATAACTAATCCGATTGCTGAAATCAATACGGCTCGATTATTATGGATTTGGATGGGCGCTGGCTCATTCATACCCGGCTCGACCGTAAAAATATCCGACTGATCAAATAATTCTTTGTGCCTTGTTGTTTGCATAAACAAAAACAATAAATAAACCAAAATACATAAAAGCCCCAGAAAAATTTCTTGTGCAGGAATTAATGTTGGCCCCACTGATGAAAGCGTATGGCTAGGCATAACCAATAAAATTAAGGTCAAGGGCGCAATGAGATGAAGATAAGAAAGCGCCCCCCGCAAATTAAAGGTTTGCTCAAAATGCTTCCAGCCACCGACTATTAAAGACAAGCCCACCATACCATTAAGCATAATC